>ERZ827450.44-NODE-44-length-141601-cov-17.304516_pt1 | contig 141601 bp, 111 predicted proteins | sample MGYA00519773_ERZ827450 | MGnify/ENA primary metagenome ERZ827450 (study PRJEB31778, sample SAMEA3449306) | human gut metagenome | biome: human gut; feature: human-associated habitat; material: faeces | place: United Kingdom | collected 2010/2012 ...
TGTGCTAAGTTGCTAAAACATAATCAAAAACGAGAACATGGAACTGGACACCCTACATAATAATGCAAAAGTAGAAAAAAAATAAGCAAGTAATGATGCTATCCATACGTGGATTGTATCAAATACTCGCTTATGTGTATGAAATCATCAATGCCTATAGCATCAAATCCTTGATGGTTGTACCATTCATGAATCTGCTTAAATCTACCCTTTCTCCAATACCATGCAAATGTCCGGTTTCTGAATATTGCCAGATATTGCACTTTCCTCTGCCGTCGATAGAGGGTTGTCGGGAGTTATAATTGGCGATGAAGAGATAATAGCGATTGAACTTCGCCCCCATCTCCTTATTATAGAAGCTCTCGTTGCTATAGATGATAGGATACTTGCCATAGTGTTTCTTCACCAAATCAGCAAACACCTGTATGCTATCCTGCAACTGTCGTCCCTTCCATCTTCCCTGGATGCCTTTCTCCTCCACATCCAATACAGGAATCAAGTCCTGCTCGCCCTTCTTCACCATCTTTTGGAAATCCCGGAACTGAGCAGTTACTGAAGAGCCGGCAGACATCAGATGATAAGATCCCACCTTCAACCCATATTTACGAGCCAGTCTGATATTTCGGCGATAATGTCGATCCACATATCCTTTACCATGTGTAGCTCTGATATAAACGAACTTGATTCGCTTATTCTTCGCTATTTCCTTCCACTTGATAACTCCATTGTGTTTCGAAACATCAATGCCATCATATCCACCATGCGTATAAGGTTGCCCTTTCAATCTATCAACGAACACATCAGAATAAGATGAAGCGATGCCCACCCATCGCTTCACCTTATATGGCGACACCACATACATAATCCCCAGACCAACACCAGCCCAAACGACCAGGTTGCCTAAGGAAACCAAAGTATATTTTAATCCTTTCTTCATTACATTTTATCTTTTAGTTGTTTTCAGGGGGACAAAGATAGTGAATTTATCCGAAACTGCATAGAAAGTTGGGGGATAAATGTATGAAATAGGAGGCTGGAAGTACGAAATGACCAAACGGCTACCTGACATTACTCATCAAGTATCCGTTTTAAAAATTCTATCATTTCCAGATATGTACTCTATTAAGTATATCCAATGCTACATATTAATCGAATTGCATAGATTCCATCCAGTTCAATTCTTGATTTAAAGAAAGGATTCATGTTTTTGTGAATACGCACTACATCAACTGAGCACTTGAACAAGCTCTCTAAAAACTCTTTCAAGTCGGCCAATAAAAATGGATTAGGAGTTTCTGTTTCTACACAAATATCCAAATCGCTTTGCTCTGTTTGCTCATTTCGTGATACGGAACCAAAAATGCGCAAGGTCTTGATTCCAAAATCTTTAGTAATCTTGGAACTATTTTGCCTTATTATTGCTATATAATCTTGAACTGTTCTCATAACACTTATCTTTTAAGACAGTGCAAATATAAGAAATTATCTGGTATCTTCCAAACTTTTTGCCATGTTTTTGCAATTCATCCCACAAAATATCATTTTAAAACTTTGGTACTTTCAAATATTAATCGTAATTTTGCAACATATTAGAGTAACCAAAATTAAGGAGGATTACAATATGACTAAAATAATGTCAAACTCAAAAGAACCTGCAGTTACCTATCGTCACGATTATGCAACAGAGGCTCATAACGAATCCGAAGAATATCCTTTTATGACATCATGCAATAATGACGAGTTGGCGAATCATGTCTTAGCCCGTGAAGAAGAATATGCAAGAACAGGCTACGCCGTTGATTTTCTAGAAATGATGGCCAATTTCAAAAACGAATTCGAATGGTAAAGATACGAGTATTTAATCTCTCACCATTTCATTACCACCATATTCCCATCAAATTTACCCCACATTACGGGATGTTGACGATTCCCTGACACTTCTACTACTCCCTCATGTACGAAGTTATAGATTTCCTTAGACGTGATTACTCTGATTCTAGAATTTTTATAATCTGCAGGAATTTCTAATGCTAGGCAGAAAAAGACAGATGATACCTTGCATTATCTTAAGAAATATCAGAAAAGAGGGTCAGTCATAAGTTCATGACGCCTCCTCTTTGTCTTTTGATGAAACATAATCATCTTTAAAGAATTCTTGACTACTTACAAGTTTTCATTATCTGTTCTGCAATCTTTCTAAATGTTTGTCCTGCCATACCTCCTCCGGAAACCGGAATCTCCGATCTTTTATAGCTGACAAATACCGTGTATTTCGGTTTCTCTACGGGGAAGTAACCACAGAAGTCAGCATAGATGCCATCATCCGTATGGATAGTTCCAGAGGTACCAGCCACATTGACCATTTTTGATTCTGCCTTCTTGCCCAAGCCATTTGTAACATAGAACCTAAAAGCCTTCTTCATGGATTCGATATTCTTCTTTTCTGCAATCATAGAGTCAACCACGATAGCAGAACTATCCTGCGATTTTAGACTAACCATTTTACCTCCATTGGCGATGGCATTGAAGAAGCTCACAAAATTGACTGGCTTTATATGGTGGAAACCCAAAGCATACAAGGGCCAGGAACCTTTGAAAGTAGAATCCTTCTCTAATCCCATTTGCTCCAGCTTTTGCAAGAAGACATCTTTATCTTGATAAGCCACATCTACAGCCTTGTCAATGGCAATACTGGAATTGTATGCTAATCCTTGCAGTAGAGTCAATTCCCCATATCCACCCTTTCTCCAATTATGGTCATAGATGGTATCCTGCCCAACAACATCAATACCGGCATAAGTATCAAACATATCGTCCAGCGATACATTTCCTGTTTCAAGAGCAGCAAGCAGGGATGCACTTCTGAAAAGAAATGTTTCGCGAGCCTTGGAAAATAAGGTGGTATTTGAAACAAGTTTCCCATTATTCTCCTTCAACCCTACCATCGCCCTGAGATTACCAGTCGATGTCTCCACCACAATTGCCATACCTTCCGTAGCGCCATACTCTCCCATTCCCTGTTTGAGCAAACTGTCAACAGAGTTCTGCAACTGAAGATTGACTGTACTTACAGGAACCTGTTTATTAGAACAAGCTGCAAATCCCATCACGATAAGCAACACGCATGCTGCAAAAAATACTTTCTTCATCATATCACCTTTATATTATTGTCACTACTATTTCCTTTATTTGTTACAACTTCAGATGTCCTGGTCATAATTATTAAGGGAAACCTATGTTCTCTTATTAAGACTATTCTGAATGGTTTAAAAAGAATACATCCAATACTTCCTCAAACACATCATTAGGACTCACTTTATTGAAGAGACGCATAGAAGTTTTGAGTTTCAGCACGTCAATTCCGCTTCCCATGATATATTTGATGTCCTTATCCTTGTGGAGCAAGAGCGCCTTGCAGCATTCACGGAGTCTATCACCCAGAATTTCATGTTCAACATAGGCTCTGGCTTCACCCTCGCCATCCAAGCCATAGTATTTTGAATTGTAACTATGTCCGAGTCCCTTCTGTTGCGGGAAGATATACCATATCCAATGGCTTTGTTTTCTACCTTCTTTTAGTTCTTTCAAAACCTGGGTATAGTCAAACTCCTGTGCATCCAGGAAACGCGAGAGATCATAGTGTGGCTGCTGAGCCTTTGGATATCCGATACTGTCCGAAGGTGTAGAATCGGACGCCAAGCTTTCACCAGCGACAATTTTCTCATTATCAATTCGTTTTGGGCATTTACCGGGAACGAATAAAGCACTCAAAGACTTCACAAAAGTGACACTTAATTTCAAAAAATTCATCCTCGTTTTAACGTTTTATTAAATTATATGAAACGGCACATACTATATTGTTTACTTCTTAAATACTATCCAATTCGTTTGATATTTAGACCATGGCTTTATTGGATGTATTTCATGGACTGTTCCTACAGAATCACGATACCACGAATAATTCCATCCTGATCCCATATCCAAGTACAGAGCATATTTGACCTTCAAGTTTGCCAACTTTTCCACAAATTCGCTATAAGCCAACGCTTGCTTAGCCTCAACAATGCACAGCTTGCCATCTAGCTCGCATAATGCCCGATAAATATTCAATGGCTTTTCCTTTCTAAATCTAGGCATAACTCGCCCATTATAAATAATCATATTCTGTCCAAAGCCCATACCTCTATGCTTTTCCGCTTTCCTAAGTTCACTAGCGTAACTATCATACAGGAACTTCCATTTGCCTTGATACCATACAAAAGCCCCCGTATTCGTTTTAGCCACGTAGCATCTATAAAATATACCACCAGACACATGATTTCCTGCTACATTGCGATGCGCAAAAGAATCCAAGCATTCCCCTGTAAATGCAGCCTCAGCACAATAGCTCACAGACATATCCGTGTCTTTGCTTGGTCGCTTACCGCAAACCAAATCTACAGTGTTATAAATCGGTGTAAAGACTATCAAATCCCCAGTGTCTTTCCGATTGACAAAAGTTCTAGTATTGGAACTTGGCGCTGCAATCTTTATTGTTTCAGATAGGCTGTCAGCATTTACCTTTACCACAGAAGGCTTAGGCTTATGGTTACAAGATAGCATAACCATAAGCACAAAACACATTGATAGAAGATTCAACTTTCTCATATCAAATCATTTTCTTTTTCCGAAGATGGCGTTCAACACCATCTTCCCTATTTTTCTTTCCAATCCAGCCTCAGATGTTGTTCATCCTCATTATCAGTATATTTCATATCAATATGACGATGTTATCACATTACCTCTTTTAACCTTTGCTTTAAAATCAACATAAGCCGACCCGGTAACATAACTCCTTGTTCTCGGACAATAAAGACAAAGATAACAACGCAATTCATTTTTCTTTTTACGCAATTGCATAGCATTATTTGGCAAGTACATTGATACTGTAAAAGATTGACTACTATTTGCAGTTGGCTTTATGGTATTACCAGCAACATAAACATCACCAGAACCTGCCATGGCATATGAATTCCAAGAATTTGAAGCTTTAACTGGCGAGCCTGTACCATCATTGATGAAAACTACAGGTATCAACTCTATACCTTTTGCATTTTGAACATATATTGTCGCATAAACCAATAAGGAGGACGAACAATTGTGATTCAAATACATTGTACTAGTAGTAGCCTTTATGTTAGTTACATCAAAAGGAACAGCAGTTTGCGTTATGTCTACACGCAGGTATTGATCATCCGCCACTACATAAAAATAACTACTTCGATCTTCATATTCTGAATTTGCCAAGGTATATAGCATAAAGCTATTAGATGACGTTTTTACATAAGAACACCAAGATGGCAAATTTGTAACTGTCCAATCTTGACCATCAGTACTCACTAGATGCTTTACTTTTGAACTAAAATGCCCTATATTTAATGAAACGTTTTTTCGACCATCAACATAAAGATAAGTTGCTAGACTATGTCTTCTCCTCAATGTCTTCGAAGAACGTTTTTTATGTCTAAAAGATGAATTTCTAATATTTTTACGTGGACTATTCATCGCCACCTTATTTTCAAACCTAGGTATACTCTTTTGCACTTTAGGTACAGAAGTCACAGGCTTCCTATCTTTTGTAACATCTCTTTTAGGCTTAGACTGTGCACCGACCGAAAGAAATACAAAAGACAAGAATAAAACAAATAGTAATCTCTTGACTATCTTTTCCATACTATTCTCCATCAATTATTTTTTGAACAGGAACATGCTTATACCAAGTACCATTCCATGGTTCTCCATTATTAAATTCACCGATAAAATGCTCTTTTTCCACGTCGAAGAAGATACCCTTAAACCATTTATCATTATTCATGGATCCTCTAAAATAAGAGCCATCTTTATAAAACATTATCGCCGCAGAATCGACACGCTGTCCATCTGTAAAATTACCATAATAATACAAACGTTTCATCTTGTCATTCTTTGGATATATGGCTATGCCTATTCCATTAGGCTTTCCATTCTCCATTGGACCATAATACATATACTCACCAGCATCATAATTTGTTACGATGCTAGGGAAAAGAACTTTATTCCATACAATAACACCCAATACAAAAGCAACCAAAGCAAACACCCCAACCCATTTCATATTGCGTTGTTTATTCTTCAAACTATTCACCTGCTTTGCAAGTTCCTTCTTGGAATCAGTCAACTTATTTATTTCAGCTTTAAGCTCTACAATTTTCTTCTCCTTTTGAGTAATAACACCTTTGTAACTGTTCAAAGAAGCGGTTGAATAGTTCTTATCTTTATAAACAAATGTATATCCATAGGTATATGAGGCTCTCAGGATATCTTCTGGTTTATCAGAACATTCAAATACTTTACAATCATCTTTGCTTACAGCATAATTTAACACGGGAAGTTTCTTTTCCTTCCCTAAAAGCGAAAAAGACGTATGTAATTCTCCAAGAAAATGATTGACATAGTCAGATTTTTCAATAAACGTATTGCACGCAAACTCAACATCTCCCTTTTCTGAGAATTTCAGAATTTCACCATCCACAACCAAAGAAGTAATACACTTTTCAAATTGTGCAAACATAGCCGCCATGTCAGTCATATATATATCGTTAACCAACACGCAAATTCCTAGATAGTCTTTAGCTGAAAGCTGTCTTATATAGCAATAATACATCAAGTTGGAATCACGATGTACTACAATTTGAGACTGCTTAAAAGACTTTTTCTTAGGCAGATCTGAAAGTACAGAATTCAAATAATCATGTGGCATTTGGTAAAACCTACCACCTATTGATCCAAAAAGATATGTAGAATTATTCATTATTCTTTTAATTTAAAATTCAGAGTTTGATTATCATTATCTATCGTAATGGTAGCTAATCGATTCAATACCTCATTTCCTAATAATAAAGGCGCATTGATATTAGCCGAAACTACCGCCTGAACATTGGGACAAGTTATCTGATTATCAATAACAACTTCCCGCAGATTCACGACCATATTCTCTACAATAGAACCATCTGCAACTTGTGAGTTAGCCATACCTAGAACATCCTCATCTGTAAGTTTACCCTTCTCATAAAGGTATCTGGCCTCAGCTATAGATATCAATGTACTAGAACAACCTGTATCGAAAATCATATCTAAACCAACACCATTAACAGAAACCCTAACATACTTCACCCCATTTTTTTCACGAAAAGGCACAATAATCTCTTTACTTCCAGACTTTATACTTTCTTCGGATATTGAAGAAGAATCTACTTGTTCCTCTCCAAAATCCGAAGTATCTACATAGACTGGACGTTTCTTTTCCTTTGCACAACTCATTAACAAAGGAAAAAGTAATATAAGAAACAAACGTCTATCCATTATTATCTATTTTTGCCAGCATGATCATTTGAAGTTTCTGATGCTTGAACATCAGGATTCGTCTTACCCACACTTCTCATCATTTTAAAAATGGAGCGCTGATTAGACTCAACACGTTTATTTTGTTTATGCAAACAATCTACCTGATCAACTACTCCGCTAATTTTTGTTTTTATCTGATATCCCAAGACACATACCATACCAAGTAATACTAATAGGAGTACCGGGGTTAATGCTTTACGAAAAAACGAAAAAAAGGAAAATTTCTCTTTTTTCTTTTTCGTTGATACCACTGGAGGTTGAACATTCGTATTCTCATCTTTGGAAAGAGGAACTATCTCACCCAACAGCTTCACAAGCGTTGCCAAAGGATTCTTAATCTCTGTTACCACCACTTCTATCTTACGCAATTTACCTTGCTGACGAATAGTAGCTTCCATTTGTCGAACCTGATTCAGCAAACTATTTATTTTATCATCCTTTTCCTTCATCTCACTTTGCAATGCAGACATAGAAGAAGTCATTTCTTGCAGTTTACGAGATAAAGATTTTTTATCTTCAGATGCGATTTCACGCTCTTGAAGAATTTGCTGGTTACATTGCTTTTGCACAATATCCACCTGCTTATCATACCCATTCTTCAATTCTACAACTTTCTTCGAAGCATAATATGGTGACAAGGCTATACGAGAGTAGGAAGAAACACATTTCATCACATCTTCTTGTGAATAGTCATACAAATTAAGAGCAACAGTTGATTTACCACCTTCAGACATTACTTTTGGAATTTGCAGAAAACTTGTACTTCCAAAACTAGTCTGTATCAAACCAAAAACTTTGTTTTGAATATCTTTCAATACATCGGAAAAATTCCCAAAATCACCAATTTTATATTGTACTCTATCCTTAACTATCTGTAAAATAGAACCTACGATATGATTACGATATACCAAAGACAATATTTGATACATCGCAATATAATCTAAGCAATAAGCATCCATACGAAGAGTCATTCCAAAGTAACCTCCAGAACGTCCATTCACGTCAATCGTATTAGAAACCAAATATGTATAGTACACAAAATTAGCACCATTTAGGCTTCGTGAGTAAATATACATTTTCTCCACATCAGTCTTACCATCATAAAACTGACCTAAAAAGTTCTTTTCCTCACTTTTTCCCCAAAAACTTTCTCCTTTGGGTACACCATGAATAAAAAATTCAACATCCATTTTATTATCCCCTTATTCGTTTAACAAAAGTTCTCCAGAGCATTCTCGGATACACATCATGTCCCTCTTCGAATGTCAGTTGACCATCTGCCGCTTTTGAGAAGTCTCCAGTTTGAAAAGGGCAGAAATCAAAATTAAACGGGTTCCATAATTTTGTTATAGGATTCTGATTTTTGAATGGCACAAAGATGTTTGGATACCAATAATCAGTATTCTTTAATGCTAATTCTAACTTAACATTACCAGGACCAACTACAAAATCCGTCTCATCAACCTTATTGAGGACAAAAACAACTTTATCAGAAGGTGTTATCTTGGTCTTCAATTGGCGAATTTTACTTACATAATTATTTCTTGCCATTTGATTCATGCGCTCATTGGTCTTAGCAGGCTCTACCATTATTGCCCAAATCTTTCGATTATTACTATTAATGATTGCATTGACATACTTTGGAAAATCTTCATGAGGACTTTCCGGCTTGAAATAATACTCACCAGGTCCTTCCAAAATTTGACATATTGTTCTTCCTTCATGCAAAACCTTTACCAGCATAAAGTTGATACCACTTGTTGAAGCAGCTGCATCTTCGCTATTTATCATCGAGTCAAAATTATCGCACATTTCCTTATAATGTCTATCAAAGCTTGGACGAAAAGACTCATCTGGGCGAACAGTATAGCCTTCCTTTTGCAAAAAACGTGACAAACGAATCAAAGTCATTGTTTTACCACAAGCTGGTGGACCAAACAAAACGATGACAGGAGTATCTCTATCAGCAATCGTAACCTTTATTTTATTGGGGTCATTCAATTCTTCCACACTCATACCCTTATCATCTATCTCAGAAGCATTGGTATTCACATCAGACAAAGGATTACTATTAAGAGTATCCTTATTTTCAGTATCAACAACAGGCACCTTAACCTCTGCTGGTTCTCCAAAATTTATATCTGCCATTTTATTTAAAATTAATAGGTGAAACTTACATCATTTCTCTTTTTTTGAAAGCAATATCAAAGAATATAAACGCAGCAACATCAACCAAAATAGAAATTACTATCCAGAATGCAAATCCATGACCAGCATATTGACCTTTCAAGAAATCTTCCCAAACGTCAAAAACACTAATCATTCTCTTGACTTTAGTTACAGGATTATCTGCAGTATATAACATTTCGTCTTCCTTTGAAGAGAAATTAACAAAATCCTTATTCTTTTTTATCGTATTATACCCTTGATTCAATTTATCACAAACATCCTTAATATCGTCAGCATCATTCAAATCAATGGTACCATTATCTATAGATGACTTAACTATATGCAAATTCTGCTCTATAGCTTTTGTCTCCTTCAAATTTTCTGCATTAGGCGTCATGATATTGTTCATAATATTGTTTGCTCTGGAATCAGCCAATATATAGAACTTCGTACGATAGGCATCACACAATTTTTGTCTATCCTGCTTTGAAGTTCCCTTAATCGCCAATGGTTCCAATTTATCAACACACAATAATTTTGCAAACTTACGGAATATTTCTTTAGATTTAGGACCAAAGCCAGGATTTGCCTCATTCATAATTTCAGCCTCCAATTCTCCCAACAAGGCGTCTAAACTATTTTTCAGTTCATTTACCTTCAAGGATGCCTGCTTCTTATTATTGCTATTATTCTTTATTTGTCCCAAATAACCACATGTTGTTGAGATGTCAGTCGTAACCTTATCATTGATTACTGTACGATAAAAAAAAGTATGAGTATTGGTTGGCAAACTACATACAAGCCAAAAAACTACAAGAATGATTATGCCTAAAACAAGATTCATTCCTCTCTTTTCCATATAAATCTTTTGATTCAAACTATCTACTATCATTTTAGTTCCCAAGGAGGCTATAACAAAAAAGCAAACAGTTACAATCCAACACATAATTGTTGGCCAAGAAGACAACAGCAAATGCAAAGATTCTGCTGTCGCCCAACAACTCACAGAGGCTAAAGCCAAAAAAGCTACAATAGAAAAGAGCTTCAAATAATTTGTCTGATTCATATTTTATAAATTTTAAAACAAACCATTTGACTCCTAATGGCATAATTATTAAGTTTTTAAGCATATACAAAAAACGTGGAGCCAGTCTGTCACTCGTTCCACTGTGTAAAGGCTCTCGCATTGCCCTATCTGCCGAAACGAGCAACGCAGAAAGCCCCACGTAGATGCAAATATAGTTTCCCCTCCCTACCAACGAATGAAACATCCGAAGCCAAAGAGGGCTGTATATAATACACCCCATAGGGCGTCCCCGTTGCTTTGTTTTTGACAGATAGATGGAATTTGCGAGATTCTTACACAGTCAAAACCAAAGCGTACAGTTACGCCTTTTATGTATATGTACATTCCTCACTTTTTATCCCCCTAAGGAGCAGTAAAGAATAGACATTGCAAAAGTATAAAATTATCTTGATTTCTCCAAACTTTTAGCTAGTTTTTTATCCTATGCCCTTATTTTTCTTTGTTTTTTCAATTTTAGTTCTTCACCACCGTCCCCTTTCTGGCATTCGCCGTAAAATTACCAAGGGATGTCTTGACTTTATAAACGCCATTCTTTGATGATACCAGCTTTGCCGATATTCCCATAAAGCTGACGCCGCCATCCTTCTTCTCAATGGTGTACTTTCCGAAAGGAGTAGCTACGATAATGTGGTGTTTGGTGTTCTCAACTACACCATACACAGTGCCGGATGGAGCCTGCTTTACCTGCTCGGCTACACTCTTTACGGCATTTGCCACATCGGTATTGTTACTCTTTGCAAAACTGGTTGTGGTGGCAGCTACTACCATCATCAACGAAATCATAATCTTCTTCATTCCTTATTATATATTAAAAGGGTTATACTTCATTGTACTCGTTCCACGATTTTTTCTTTTCTACCGCTTCCCGATTACGAGCGCAAAAGTAAGAAGATTATTTCTATCAACCAAATATCTAAACCTACCTTGTATGAAATGCCATTCTGTATGTATCAAATGACAAAGAGGAGGCGTCATAAGTCTAAATTATAGTTGGCGCATAACAGTTGACCTACGCATGCACATCACCTGTTGTGCAAGCGCATATCAGCTGCTATGCAAGCGCACAACAGCTGTTGTGCGACCGGAGATACTAACTAACTCAAAAACATATACTAGCTTTTCTAACAACTTATACTATGTTTTCCAACAACATATCAGTATCATTCCAACAAACAAAAAAGGGTGAATCATTTACTTATGACACACCCTCTTTGCTAAATCAGACACACAACTGATCTTATCTTGTAATATTATACTCAAACTCATAATCCCCATTCTTCAGCCATTCAGGAACATCTTCTCCATTTTCCATAAGGCCTTCAACATGAAACTCCAGACTTTCCTTTGCCTCCTTTTGCAAAGCTTCTAAGGTTGGCGCTGTAAGAACTACCGCTCCTGGTACATTACTACCAAAAGAACCGCCATAATTTCTGTCGCACCACGCAACGTCAACAATAATTTTTTCCATCATGTACTACTTTAGATTTTCCAAATCTCCCCGTTCAAGACAGCTATTTCTTGCCAAGGTTTCTAGCTTTTCAACCATCTTACGCTTGGTTTCCTTAGAAGCATTCCAACGGCGCAACGCTTCTTCTCTTGTTAACTTTGTTGTATTCATTCTTTATTCCTCCTTTTTTTAGTTCAAATTAAAATTGCAAAAATACCTCCCGTCAATATTTATAACCAAAATTCATATACCTACAAGTTGGGAATCTAGCGATAAAAACAAGAGGATTGAGAGGCTGGAAATCCTTGTTTTCTGCTCTATATTAAGAACAAGACCTATAGTTGTACAACTATAGATTTTCCTCAACGGCATCATCTTGTCAAGAAATCACAAATATCTGATTATCAGTAAGTTTCTATCCCTCTTCATATTTGCGATATTCTCAAAGAAATAATAAGCATCTGAAAATACGAGAATCTCAGGCAAGCTAATGTAAAGAAAACTTATTCTTTATAACGCCGCATCACTACATCTTCGGGATATTCTTACTGATTACTTACTTCATTTTCCACCCATCAATGGTTCCCGTCTTCGATGAGAAGTTGCAGCCTATCTGATAAATCTTTCTGCCATCTGCTGCATATTCCCTGGCGTAGCCCATATCCTCTATCTGCTTCAGAGCTTCCTCTGCCGAACCATCTCGGCTTGAATTCGAAGATGTAGATATAGTTCGGAGTCTCTACCACACAATCTACCCTACCTTCGCTTTGCTGCTTTGACCAACGTCAGGAAACCGCTCCTCACTTCATCATTCGGGAAATCCAGGAGATAGGAATCGGTATCCATATTCCAGTCCTTAATGGTAAGATAACCGCTCTGATAAATCATTGGCAACGGTGCTTCCACATCTGCCTTGTAGTCGATAAAACTACTCGTAGGATAAAACCTGTTCACCATCTCGTTGATGTTCTCATCAAAATGAGACAATAGGCGAACAAGATAGGTTGGCGAACCGGTGCGGAACCAATAATCTGCCAGAATTTTCTTGCTCAAAGCATTCAAGATACTGAAAGGATTATAGATATCAAGCATATTGGGACTGAAGTGGTAACCGTCAAACTTCCTCTTCAGTTTGTATTTCATTCCTTCCTCTGTGGTCTTGTATCTCACGGCCATCGCCTTGATTTGTTCATCAAAGGTAGAATACAATTCATCTTCCGTAATTCCACAAAGTGCCTCGTAATGCTCGTCCATACTGATGTCGTTAGGCTGATTGAAACCACTGAACACGCTTACCTGCGAGAACTTTGTGACACCCGTGAGTAAAACAAACTGCAGGTCAGCATCAGCTTCCTTGAATACAGAATATACGCCTTTGAGCAGATTGCGATTATAATCCTCCAAAGTCATCTTTCCATATTCATTCTGCACAGAAATATCCATATCCATCACATCAAGCAAAGGCTTGTCATACTCATCAATGAGTACGACAGCTCTCATTCCTGTTTTCTTATGAGCATTCCCTAACACAGCCTTAAAGCGACTACCTAAAGTCTCGGCCAACTCCTCACGCCCATAGATACGTTCTGCCATGGCAACAAACTCCTCCAACACTTTGTCTAACGCATAAGGCTCTACAAAGTTTTGACCACCAAAAGAGAGATGAAACACAGGATATTGCTTCCATTCCTTCTCCAGCTTGTCGATGGCAAGCCCCTTGAACAGTTCCTTCTTACCCTCGAAATAGCATTTCAAGGTAGATACGAGCAACGACTTTCCAAATCGTCGTGGACGACTCAGAAAGTATATTTTACCATTAGTCACTAAGTCATAGACCAATGCCGTCTTATCGAGATAAACATAACCATCTTCTATGATTTGTTCGAAACTCTGTATGCCGATAGGATATTTCATATTGCTGCCGTTTTAATTTTCTTTCGGCAAAGTTACAAAAAATAATGATACAAGCAAAGGAATAGCCCGAAAAAAATAACGAGATTGCAAAATACCATATTTGTGGGATTGTTGACAAGGAAAAAAAATAATACCTTTGCCTTTTGAAAATAATAGTTTAAAATCATGGTAGAAACAATGAATAATATTGGAAATAGACAGCCGGATAGCAATGCTGGCTGCAGTAAGCAAAAAGGAGTGAAGAATAAGCAAACCCGGCAGCTGGTACTATGGATTGGTGCTTTGATAGTAGGCGCCGTCTTGGGGATATTCGGCATCAGCTGGCTGGATAGTCTGATGAACTTCATAGCCACGGTCTATACCCGCTTATTCCAGCTTCTGGCAGTACCAACCATAGCCTTGGCTGTTATCACAACCCTGGCATCCTTGGGCAACCAGGCAGATACCGGTAAGATATTCCGCCACGCCATCACCTACACCCTGCTCACAACGATAGCAGCTGCAGCAGTGGGACTGGTGCTCTACAACATCGTTGCTCCAGGCAATTTACCTACAGCCTTGGTACAGAGCGGTATGGCGGATGTTCCCCCAAAGCTGGGAGAAACCAGCTATTATGACCATATCCTTGGGGTAATACCCAACAACATCATCAAGCCGTTTGCCGAAGGAAATGTACTCTCTATATTGATTTTGGCGGCAGCAGCAGGTATTGCTTTAGCCAAGATGCCATCAAGCGATAAGAAAGAAGTCGTGATGAAGGGATTGTTTGGTCTGCAGGATCTGCTTTTCATGCTGATTCATGGATTAATCTGGGCTCTGCCTCTGGGTATCGTTGCCTTTGCAGCACAACTCTCAGCCCAGTTCTCTGCGGGTATCGTGATGGCTTCTCTAGGAAAGTACGTAGCTGTTATCCTGGGAGGTAATGTCATTCAATTCTTCATCATCCTTCCGCTCTTCCTCTTGGCAAGAGGCTTGAATCCTGTGCGTACACTGGGCAAGATGATGCCGGCAGTATTAATGGCTCTGTTTACAAAGAGTTCTGCTGCTACGTTGCCGGTAACGATGCAGACAGCAGAAGACAGACTGGGAGTTTCCAATCAGGTTTCCCGCTTTGTATTACCTATCTGTACTACCATCAACATGAATGGTTGCGCTGCGTTTATCCTCGTAACCTCCTTATTCCTGATGCAGAATGGAGGAATGCCTTTACCTTGGACTACGATGATTCTCTGGCTCTTCATTTCAGTTATCTCAGCAGTGGGTAATGCAGGAGTACCGATGGGATGTTATTTCCTTACCCTATCTCTGATGTCCGGTATCAATGCTCCTATCGGCATCATGGGCATCATCCTGCCAATCTATACTATCATCGACATGATTGAAACGGCAGAGAATGTATGGTCTGATTCCTGTGTCTGTGCCATGGTGGATAGGGATTTGAAAAGATAGAAACAATAGTGAACATGCAAAAATATCACCATGATTGTAGGATAAGGGCAGAAAAACTTTGTGCTTTCAAGATTTATTCGTACTTTTGCAGTCAAAAACAGAAAGGGAGGGATGAATGCTGATGCAGAAATCCCTCTTTAAGTATAACAAAAAAGAAGAAAGCCTATGTTCCATATCGCTCAATACTTCCCTATCACAGACCCTACGTTGATATTCTTCGTAGTGCTCCTCATCATCCTCTTTGCCCCTATCATCATGGGTAAACTCCGTATCCCGCACATCATCGGAATGGTGCTGGCAGGTGTGCTCATAGGCAAATACGGACTGAACATTCTGGAACGAGATGCATCTTTCGAGCTGTTCGGCAAGGTGGGACTCTACTACATTATGTTCCTCGCCGCACTGGAGATGGATATGGAAGGCATGAAAAAGAACAAGTCGCGACTGCTTATCTATGGCCTGCTCACCTGTTTTATACCGTTCTTCCTCACCTATGGCATGAGCATCTGGCTGCTCCACTACTCTGCCAAGGCTTCCTTCCTGCTGAGCTGCATCATGGCATCCAATACGCTGATTGCCTATCCTATCGTTTCGAGATACGGACTGCAACAGAAACCGAGCGTTACGCTGAGTGTGGGGTCGAGCATGATTTCGCTGCTCATAGCCCTGATTATGCTTGCCGGACTGGTAGCATCGTTCAGCAAGCATGACGGCGTACTGTTCTGGGTATTCTTCACCCTAAAGTTTGCCGCCTATTGTGGCGTGATGATCATACTGATTCCCCGACTTACAAGATGGTTCTTGCGAAGATACAGCGATGCGGTGATGCAGTTTATCTTCGTACTTTCGATGCTCTTTATGAGTGCGGCACTTTCGCAGATAGTGGGCATTGAGGGCGTTTTCGGTGCTTTCTTCGCCGGTCTGATATTAAACAGATATATTCCACATGTTTCGCCGCTGATGAACCGCCTCGAGTTTATCGGCAATGCCCTCTTCATTCCTTATTTCCTGATAGGTGTGGGCATGCTAATCAATATCAATCTGCTGTTTCAGGGCAGTCATATTCTATGGGTCGTGTTCTGTATCGCCTTCTTCGGAACCCTGGGCAAAGCTATCGCAGCCTATATCGCCTGTTTGGGTTTCCGGTTGCCACTTTCTTCGGGTCACATGATGTTCGGACTCACTTCGGCTCATGCTGCCGGAAGTATCGCCATGGTGATGGTGGGTATGCATCTGCTCGTAGCACCGGGCACTTATCTCGTCAACGATGATATGCTCAATGGTGTGGTTATGATGATTCTGATTACCTGCATCATCTCATCCATCCTTACCGACCGGTCTTCGCAGAAGATTATCCTGAGAGACAAGGAACTGCCTGATGCGGAAGACGACAAGAAGGTGAGCGATGAGAAGATTCTGGTTCCGGTGAAATATCCTGAATATGCCGACAACCTGATGAGTCTGGCGTTTCTGGTGAGAAATCAGAAGCTGAACAGGGGACTCATCTGCCTGAATGTGGTATATGAAGACAAGGACATGCGATACAACCAGGAACAGGGAAGACGGCTTCTGGAACATTGCAGTCAGCTGGCTGCTGCCACCGATGTGATGACGCAGACCCAGGTTCGTATTGCCGCCAACATCGCCAACGGCATCAAGCATGCCTTCAACGAGTTCCAATGTTCTGAGATTATCATCGGAATGCACATGCATCCTGAGGTTTCGCCGAAGTTCTGGGGAGAATTCCACCAGAGTCTCTTCAACGGATTGAGCCGACAGATTATCATGGCACGCATCAGACAGCCGTTGAATACATTGAGAAGAATACAGGTAGCCGTACCTTCGAGAGCAGAGTTTGAGCCGGGTTTCTACCGCTGGCTGGAACGCCTAGCCCGACTTGCCGGCAACCTAGACTGCCGCATCCAGTTTCATGGCAGAGAAGAAAGTCTGGCGCTCATCAATGAATATATCAAGAACCGACATCCGGAAGTGCGTGCTGATTATACCCAGATGATTCACTGGAACGAGTTGCCACAGCTGGCTTCGCAGATATCTCCAGACCACCTGTTCGTGGTAGTAACCGCCCGTAAGGGAACCGTATCTTACAAGACAGCGCTGGAGCGTCTGCCGGAAGAAATCACGAAATACTTCTCAGGTACCAACCTGATGATTATCTTCCCCGACCAGCATGGTGATTCCTACGGCGACCAGCTTACCTTCGCTGAGCCTCAGCATCAGGAAGAGATCAGTGCTTACGAATCATTCCTGCAATGGTTTAAAAAGAAATGCAACTTTAAAAAAATGTAAAGGCAACTTCATTTCTTAAAATATGTTTAAGAAAAGCGGAAAAGCACCCTTCACACCCTTCACCTGTAATAAATTGATTTACAGAATGTTAAATAAAAAGGTGAAGGGTGAAGGTTTGAAAACTCTATTTATATATGTACGCGTGGGTAAAGAAAAAAGAGGGTAATTCAAAAAAAGACCCTAGGGTCAAAAATCGAAAAAGCCCTAAAAAAGAATATAATATAAAGATTTAAAATATACCCTTCACCCTTCACCTCGTCACCCCAACACGGTTTCCATATCTTCTTTATCGGAGATATTTTCTTATCCTTCGGAGATATTTTGCTATCTATCGGAGATAATTTTTTATCTATCGGAGTTATCTTTTTATCCTTCGGAGATATTTTCAGAATGATTCCATGGATTTTTCCGCACTTTATTTCCCGAATCCACGCAAATCGCACAAATCGCATAGGTAGGAAACGGAAATGTTGTATCTTTGCAACGTCAATCAGAAGTAATGCTGGATTCCTGAAAAAAACGACATAAAAATTTGGAAGTTAGAATTATTCAGCGTAATTTTGCAGATGAAAATCATAAAACAGAAACAATATGCAAACAAGTAAATACCTATTAGCTACAAAAAGAGATGCCGAATGGGGACTCACCATCAGCACCGTGGGACGAGAAGAAATCGCCCCAGGAGAAGCCTATCCAACAAAAGGACATGCTGACGGATATTACTTCGATCTTCAGAAGGGAAGAATACTCGACGAATACCAACTGCTTTACCAGCCAGAAGGTGAAGGAGTGTTCTGTTCTGCCCATCTCCCGGAAACAAAGATCAAGGCTGGAGACATCTTCCTGCTCTTTCCCGGTGAATGGCATAGCTATCATCCATCAGGCACCAAGGGTTGGAAAAGCTATTGGATCGGCTTCAAGGGCAAGAACATCGACGACCGCGTGAAAGCAGGGTTTCTTTCTCCTGAAAAGCCAATCTACCATGTAGGTTACAGTAACGAGATTATCGCTCTCTACGAAGAGGCTTACAAAACCGCACAGGAAGAGGTTGCTTTTGCACAACAGACTATGGCGGGTATCGTAAACCATCTGATAGGCAAAATGTATTCTCTGGAGAGAAATATCGTGTTGAGCAAGGATACCAAGCATGTTGACATGATCAATAAAGCCCGTTTGCGTATCCGAGAATCGCTTGAAGATACGCTCACCATCCAGGAGATTGCGCAGGAACTGGGCATCAGCTACTCTTCTTTCCGCAAGCTCTTCAAGGAGCATACCGGATTCGCTCCCGCCCTCTATCAGCAGAATCTGAAACTGCAGAGAGCCAAAGAACTGCTGTCTACCACCGACGAGAGCATCAAGGAGATTGCATACCGGCTCAATTTCGAATCGCCTGACTATTTCTCTGCCAAATTCAAAATTCAGACGGGCATGAAGCCATCAGATTTCAGAAATATGACGAGATAGTCAAAAAATAAGGCTCTAAAATCAATTTCTCTTGTTCCATATCCCTTTTTTGGTCTACCTTTGCAAACGTGAACAAATAACAGCAACTTAAAGACAAAATTCATAATGGAACAAAAGAAATACTTCTTCGCGGTAGACTTAGGTGCTACCAGCGGAAGAACCATAGTAGGAAGCTTGTCAGACGGCAAGTTTGACTTAGAGGAGCTGACCCGTTTCGACAACAACCTGATCGAAACAGGCGGTCACTTCTATTGGGATATCTACGCCCTCTACTTTGAGATTATCAAAGGATTGAAACTCGTAGCACAGCGTGGCATCCACATCCAGAGCATCGGTATTGATACCTGGGGATGCGACTTTGTATATGTAGACAAGAACGGAGATATCCTACGCAACCCGATGGCGTATCGCGACCCTCATACCATGGGCATCATGGAGAAATACTTTGATGAGAAAATCAGCAAGGAGAAGGTTTACGAAAAGACCGGCATCCAGTTTATGAATTTCAACTCATTGTTCCAGATGTATGCCATGCGCAAGGCAGGAAACGTGGCTCTGGAGAATGCCGACAAGATTCTCTTCATCCCTGATGCACTGAGCTATATGCTCACCGGCAACGCCATCTGCGAATATACCGTAGCATCTACTTCTCAGATTCTGAATCCGATGACCGGCGATTTCGACATCGACCTCGTGGAAAGTATCGGATTGAAGAGAGAACAGTTTGGCAAGATGACCCATCCTGCTACCATCATCGGCACACTGACCGAAGAGGTACAGAAGATAACAGGACTGAATGCCGTTCCCGTCATCGCAGTAGCAGGTCATGATACAGCCAGTGCCGTAGCAGCCGTTCCTGCCAAGAACGAGGAGTTTGCCTATTTGAGTTCAGGAACCTGGAGCCTGATGGGCATCGAGACCAAGAACGCCATCATCAACGAGAAGAGCTATGAGCTCAACTTCACCAACGAGGGCGGCATTGAGGGCACTACCCGATTCCTGAAGAACATCTGCGGCATGTGGATTTACGAGCGTTGCCGCAAGGAATGGAAAGACGAGGCTGCTGCCAACCAGAAAGATATGACTTGCCTGGGTCATGCAGAACTTATAGCTGAAGCCATGAAGCAGCCAGCCTTCCAAAGCATCATCAACCCGGATGATACCTGTTTTGCCAACCCATCGAGCATGGTAGAAGCCATCAAGCAGTATTGCGAAAAGACCGGTCAGCATGTTCCTCAGAGCTATGGCGAATTCTGCCGCTGCATCTTCGAGAGTCTTGCCCTCCGCTATCGCCAGGTATTCACATGGCTCAAGGATTTCGCCGACATCGACCTCAATGTGCTCCACATCATCGGTGGAGGTTCGCTCAACCAATATCTCAACCAGTTTACTGCCAACAGTTGTGGTGTAACCGTATTGGCAGGTCCTCAGGAAGGCACCGCCATCGGCAACATCATGCTCCAGGCAAAGGCATCGGGCTTGGTAAAAGATATTTGGGAAATGCGCCAGATTATCGCCAACTCGCTGGAGCTTAAGACATTCGAGCCACAGAACAAGGAAGCATGGGATGCGGCTTACGAGAAGTTTTTAAAGGTAAAAAAGTAAAAGGGTAAAAAGGTAAAAATAAACAATAATAACAAAATACATAAAAACAATGAAAGCAGATTTGATTTTAAAGAATTACGAGATTGCAAAGGAGCGCTATGCAGCTCTGGGTGTAGATACAGACAAGGCTATTGAGACTTTGGAGAAAACTCCTATCTCTCTGCACTGCTGGCAGGCTGACGATGTAGTTGGCTTCGAGCGCGGTGAGGCTGCTTCTGGTGGTATCCAGAGCACTGGTAACTATCCTGGCAAGGCTCGCAACATCGACGAACTCCGTCAGGACATCGAGAAGGTGAACTCTCTCCTGGCTGGTACTTTCCGTCTCAACCTTCATGAGATTTACGGTGAGTTCGGTGGCAAGCAGATTGACCGTAACGAGGTAACCGTAGACCAGTTTACAGGCTGGATGCAGTGGGCTAAGGAGCAGAACATGAAGCTCGACTTCAACTCTACTTCTTTCTCTCACCCTAAGAGTGGCAGCCTCTCATTGTCAAATCCTGACCCAGCTATCCGCGAGTTCTGGATTGAGCACACCAAGCGTTGCCGCCGCATTGCAGACGCTATGGGTAAGTTCCAGAACGACCCATGTATCATGAACATCTGGGTACACGATGGTTCTAAGGACATCACTGTAGAGAAGGGACGCTATCGTGAGATTTTGAAGAACTCTCTCGATGAGATCTTAGCAGAGGAGTTGCCTAACATGAAGTCTTGTCTCGAAGCTAAGCTCTTCGGTATTGGCTTGGAGGCTTACACCGTAGGTTCTCACGACTTCTACGCTGGCTACTGCGCTAAGAACAACGTGATGTACACTCTCGATACAGGTCACTATGAGCCAACAGAGAACGTATCTGATGCAGTTTCTGCACTCCTGCTCTTCGTTCCTGAGCTGATGCTCCACGTATCTCGCCCAATGCACTGGGATTCAGACCACGTAACCCTCTTCGATGACAACACACGCAACCTCTTCTCAGAGTTGGTTCGTGCCAACGCACTCGACCGTGCTCACATCGGTCTCGACTACTTCGACGGTTCTATCAACCGCATCGGTGCTTACATCATCGGTGTTCGTGCTGCCCAGAAGTCATTGTTGCAGGCATTCCTTGAGCCACTTGATACCCTCCGCAAGTACGAGGACGAGGGCAAGCTCTTCCAGCGCCTGGCTCTCCTCGAAGAAGAGAAGACATTGCCATTCGGTGCAGTATATGATTACTTCAACTTGAAGAACAACATCCCTGTTGGCGAAGAGTACATCGCAGACATCGAGAAGTACGAGGCTGAGGTACTCGCAAAGCGAGTTTAAGAACGATTTAACTGAAGAGTGAAGAACGAAGAATTCAATTGTCTTATGGCTAAAAAAACACATGAATTCTTCACTCTTCACTCTTCGTTCTTCACTCAAAATCGCTCTTCACTTAATTACTAAACAATATGGAAATATTAATAGGACTTTTAATCATAGCCATCGGCGCATTCTGCCAGTCCAGCTGTTACGTTCCAATCAACAAGATTAAGGATTGGAGTTGGGAATCCTACTGGGTAGTTCAGGGTGTGTTCGCATGGCTTATTTTGCCTTTCTTAGGCGCAATGCTCGCTGTTCCAAGCGGCCATTCCTTCTTTGAATTATTCGACGGTTATGGCTTCAACGTAGCAATGACCATGCTCTTCGGTGTACTCTGGGGCGTAGGTGGACTGACCTTCGGTCTTTCCATGCGCTATCTGGGAGTAGCATTGGGACAGAGCATCGCCTTGGGAACCTGTGCAGGTCTCGGCACCATCATGGGACCTGTATTGCTCAACATCTTCTTCCCGGAGATGGACGCCCTCTCATCGCTTACCTTCAGCGTAATTCTCGGCGTGGTAGTCACTCTTCTCGGTATCGCCATCATCGGTGTGGCAGGTAGTATGAAGGCGGCATCGCTCTCAGAAGAAGAGAAGAAGGCGGCAGTAAAGGACTTCAACTTCCCTAAGGGACTTGCCATCGCCTTGCTGGCTGGTTTCATGAGCGGCTGCTTCAATGTGGGTCTCACCTTCGGTTCCGATATCCATTTCGGCAGTTTCACTCCTGATATGTACAAGACCTTGCCAGCCACCTTCCTGGTTACCCTAGGTGGTTTCATCACCAATGCCATCTACTGTTTCTATCAGAACACCAAGAATCATACTTGGAGCGATTACAAGAACCAGGAGGTTTGGAGCAATAACATTCTCTATTGTGTCTTGGCTGGTGCCTTGTGGTACAGCCAGTTCTTCGGACTGTCACTGGGCAAGGGGTTCCTCACCGAATCTCCTACCCTCATGACCCTATCGTTCTGCATTCTGATGGCGCTCAACGTAGTATTCTCGAATGTATGGGGCATCATCCTAAAGGAATGGAAAGGCTGCTCAAAGAAGACCATCTCCGTATTAATTGTCGGCATCATCGTCTTGATTATCTCAAGCTTCTTGCCACAACTTATATAACAAAAAAGGAACCCCGAGTATTTCACAATGCTCGGGGTCTTTTTACTAAACTTAATTATCTAAACCAAAAATTCTTATAGAAAACAATCTTTAAAACTTATTTCTTTATCTAAAGCCTATATTATCTTGGCAAATTAAATGCCTTGGTCATCTCAGCCATTTCCTCCTGGCTCATACCATCAGGCTCGAATCCCATGCACTTGGAATCGATGTAAATCTTGGCGCTCTTAGAGAGTACGTCAATCTGGTCGAAGGCATCCATCACGTCCAAGCCCTTGGCAAAGACACCATGCTTCTCCCACATCACTACATCATAATCCTCCAACTCCTTCAAGGTCTCCTCAGCAAGTTTCAAACTGCCTGGCAACTGATAAGGAACGATACCCAAACCGAGTGGACAGAAAGCCTTGGTCTCTGGAATCATGCTCCAGAGCAGGTTGCTCAACACGTCCTTGCCCATGAACTTCTTGTTGTGGCTCATGGCGATAAGCTCGATAGGGTGAGTATGAACAGTAGCCTTATAGTTGGAACCCTTCTCGATGAGACGGGCATGAACGCTCAAGTGACTAGGCAACTCAGATGTTGGCATTACAGGATTATTTGCGATGATAACATAGCTGGCGCAATCGTCGAGGATGCGGATGATAGAACCGTTCTCCATAGGCCAGCGAGCCAAGTCGCGCATACGCTTACCTGTACCCTTGCAGAAGAAGTAGCAGCCCTTCAATGCAGGCAATGCTGTACCAATCTGCTTTACTTCGCTGATAGCTGGCAAAGCCTTGATTTCGTCATCAACCAAGTCGGTAACGTTTACAGTGATGTTACCACCATTACGCTCAGCCCAACCATTCTGCCAGAGATAACCGGCAACCTCTGCAATCTTCTCGACCTCCTTTTTCAAGGCAGGACGACCTTCTAAAACACTATTCATATTATTCTTGTTATTAGCTTGTTTAAAATTTCTGCTGCAAAAATACTCATTTCGCTCCATACCCAACCTATTCTTTTGATATTTGAGCTATGACATTTGGCATAACCCTCAAAATCGTGAAAAATGCAGAAAGCGGCTTCTTGCATCACGCAAGAAAACCGCCCTTTTCATTCTACATGTCAATAGAGAATACATACCCTATCGCTGAGATGAGATTTATGCTCTTTTTCATTGAGTTGAGATATATGCTCTTATTATAACCTGAGATTGATATTCTACTTTACTTCTTTTTCCCTGGGGTTGCATCTTTCCAAAGAGAGAATTTTACAGGGACCATATATCTTACACTTACAGGTTTACCATTCTGTGTACCCGGAGTCCACTTAGGCATTCCCTTCACGACTCTCAATGCCTCAGCATCAAGTTCCGGATCTATAGATTTGGCTATCTTGGCATGCGTAACGCTGCCATCCTTCTGGACGATAAAGGTTACGATCACACGACCCTGCTTTTTGGCCTTGACTGCGGAAGCAGGATATTTGATGTTATCAGCCAGATACTTCATCAACATTAACTGACCACCAGGAAAAAACGGCATCGTCTCTGGTATATCATACACTACGCTCTTAGTCGTATCGGCAGGAGCTGTCGCATCAGAAGTCTTTGCTTCCGCCTTCAGTTCAGCTTCCGCCTTTGCCAATTCTGCAGCCTCGGCAGCTTTCATTTCAGCCGTCTCTGATGGGTTCATCATCTCGACAGCATCCTTTGCCATCGGATTCGCCACAGCCACATCAGCATTCAGAGCCTGCTCAGTCTTCTGCTGAACCTCAGCTACTACTGGAATCTGCTCGCCAATCTCACGAGCCACACTCTCGATGTTGCTCACCATGAGCAACACTCCTGCCAAAGGTGCGAAAAGGAGGTACTTCGCCTTGCCTATTTCACTTGTTCTACGTTTGTTCATCATTTTATTTTTTTTTAAGAGGTAATAAATTAAAATTATTGGCAATCTTGGTCGATTCATTCGGCTGTCGATATGCCAAACCTAGAAGGTGATACTGATAGGATTTGCGCGCGTTGCCATCAGATAAAACACTTTCATCGGCTAAATATTCCAAATTCATTCTTACTTCCTGCTTCATCAACCAGGCAAACGGATTAAACCAGCAGGCGATGGAGAAAAGCTCAGAGAAGAGGGTATCCAGGGAATGGAGACCCGAAACATGGGTGCATTCATGAACCATCACTTCATGCAACTGCCTACCATCCAGGGTAGATGGATACATAAACACCCAGCGGAAGAAGGAGAACGGACTCCTCTCGCCCTTGAGCAGATGTACCGTGATGCCTTCCACCTCTTGTTTCCGGGAAATAACCACAAGGCGGATGATGCTGAAGAGCTGCCATACCAACCGCAATGAGAGGACGGCTACTCCTACCCAATAGATGCCCAGCAGCATATCCATCCAGGTTATGCCGGAAGCCTGAGCCTTTACAACCACCACGGGATAAAACGTGTCGGCATATACATTCGCCATACTCACCATCGTAGGGGTATCGCGTACCCAATATTCCAGATTGAGCGCCGGAACCATCAGGGCGACGGCATAGATGAGCCAGAGGGAAGGCGGCGAAGACCGAAGAAGGTATCGCGGCTCACCGTGAGGCGATAAAACCCATAAAGGAGCATCAGGGCTACATTGATTTTTATAAGATATATTGCCATACAGTTTCGATTTTTGTTTGAAATGAACTTAATAATTATTCTTCCGAAAGCTTGATTTATTCAGCAAAGTTCTCGAGTTATTCTTCCGAACTCTCGATTTCACGGATGATATCCTTGAGGTCCTCAGGACTGATTTTCTCGTCCTTGGCAAAGAAGGAAACCATTTCCTTGAAGGAATTCTTGAAGTAATTGTTCACGAAACCCGACAGGAACTTCCGCTTGTAATCGCTCTCGGCTATGAGTGGAGAATAGACATAACCCTTACCATCCCGCTCCGCCTTGACATATTCCTTGCGCTTCAGATTGTTCACAATAGAAGCCACTGTAGTATAAGGTGGACGAGGTTCTGGCAACAGTTCCATAATCTGTTTCACGGCACATCGTCCCAATTGCCATATCCGAAGCATAATATCTTCTTCCTGATTCGTCAGCTTTTCCATATTTCTATCTTTATTCTTTTAAATTCAACATTCTTGTTTCTAAATCACGCTGCAAATCTACGAACTTTTCGTATAAGTACAAAACAACCTACGTTAAAAAACATAAATCCAACTACATTTTAACGTTTTACGAGCTTTTCGTAATACTAAAACATAGAAAATTACGAGTTTATCGTAGATTACATATAAAAAGAACCAATATATAATAATACACGATCAGTGCCAGTGCAACAACATCTCCATCAAGAACATCCAGATGGATTGCGACAACTTCTTCGATGTGGGTAAGAGCGATAAATACCGCCTAGTAGATTTCACCTTCCAGGATATCACCTGCACCGACAAGAAGATGGCATTCGATGCCAACCTTATCGAGAACACCATAGCGAAGAAAGTGAATATCACTCCTCGCGAAAAGAGCAACGGATTGAAGACCACCGGCGATGCCGATGGGTTGAAATAACACATACTTTTTATAGAAAGTAATACAGAATTGAGTACAGAAACGAGCTTAATTTGCAAGAATAAGGCGCGTTTTGTTTTTTTATATCCCTCCTTATTTCTTTTTATCTCTTAAAATTAGGCATTTCCAAATATTTTGCTTAATTTTGCCTGCAAAATAATTTTGAGTAAGAAAATGATAGATATAAAAGGTATAACCAAGAGCTTCGGCTCCCTGCAGGTGCTTAAGGGCATCGACCTGCATATTGACAAGGGCGAGGTGGTAAGTATCGTCGGTCCTAGTGGTGCCGGCAAGACTACACTCCTCCAGATTATCGGTACCCTCGACAAGCCTGATAGTGGCAGCATTATGGTTGATGGCATCGATGTAAGCAGCCTCAGCACCAAGAAACTGAGCGATTTCCGCAACCAGCATCTCGGTTTCGTCTTCCAGTTCCATCAGCTTCTCCCTGAGTTCACCGCCCTGGAGAACATCATGATTCCTGCCTTCATTGCAGGCAAGAGCCGAAAAGAAGCCAAGGAGCGTGCCGAGGAGTTATTGGAATTCATGGGCTTGAGCGATAGAGCCAGTCACAAGCCTGCCGAGTTATCCGGTGGTGAGAAACAGCGTGTAGCCGTGGCGAGAGCTTTGGTCAATAATCCTGCCGTCATCCTTGCCGATGAGCCATCAGGAAGTCTCGACACCAAGAACAAGGCTGAGCTTCACCAGCTCTTCTTCGACCTGAGAGACAAGTTCGGTCAGACTTTCGTCATCGTAACTCATGATGAGGGCCTTGCTGCCATCACCGACCGCACCATCCATCTCAAGGATGGAATGATTGAGAAAACGGTGGAAGCAGGAGCTGCTGATAGCCAGGAAGAAACTGCAGAAGTTGCAGAAGCCCCAACAACAGAAGAAAAAACTGAAGATAATATTATATGAGCAAAAAGATAAAACTCGGCGATTACAATCGCCTTCGCATCGTAAAGAAAGTTGATTTCGGTCTGTATCTCGATGGTGGTGACGAGGGAGAAATCCTCCTTCCATCCCGCTACGTACCTGAAGACGCAGGCATCGGCGACGAGTTGGATGTCTTCATCTATCTCGACCAGGAAGAGCGCCTCATAGCAACCACCGAAACCCCTTTGGCAAAGGTGGGCGATTTCGCCTATCTCAAAGTGAAATGGGTCAACGAATACGGAGCCTTTCTGGGCTGGGGGCTAATGAAGGACATCTTCTGCCCATTCCGCGAGCAGAAGAAACGTATGGTGCTCGGCAACTCCTACATCGTGCATATCCACATCGATGAGGAGAGCTACCGCATCGTTGCCTCTGCCAAGATTGAGCGTTATCTCAACGAAGACCATCCTCACTACAAGCATGGCGAAGAGGTGGATCTCCTCATCTGGCAGAAGACCGACCTCGGCTTCAAGGTTATCATCGACAACCAGTATCCGGGTCTCCTCTATCAGGACCAAATCTTCCAGTACATCCATACGGGTGACAAGATGAAGGGCTACATCGGAAGAGTCCGTCCTGACGGAAAGATAGACGTCACCCTGCAGAAGACCGGCATTCAGCAGACTGCCGATTTCGCCGAAACCCTCTACCAGTATCTCTTGGACAACGATGGCGAGTGTAACCTTGGCGACAAGAGCGAGGCCGACGACATCTACGAGCGTTTCCATGTGAGCAAGAAGGTTTACAAGCGTGCCGTGGGCGATTTATACAAAAAGCGCCTCATCACCGTAAGCCCGATGAGCATCCGATTGGCGGAATAAAGTTTTTAGAACTATATATAATAAGGTGGCGCATCAAATGAGATGCGTCACCTTTATTTTCTTATACGGTTTACCACCCAAACCAAGGGCAGCCATCGTATGATCCTTGATAATCAATTTACCAGCAAGGAAAGCTTTCTAAATTGTCGCTCAAATTCTTTTTCCGTACAAATTTTAACCTTCATACTACGCCTCCTCTTCCCGAAGTCTTCTCAACAATTCACGAGCATCCATCGGCTTAGTCCCATTCTTCTTATGGGCTTCCAGTTCATCAAGAGCACGGTTGAGGCTTTCTGCCACATAGGCTTCCTGCTCTGCCTGGCTCATATAAGTTTCCTGGTAACTGTTTCCAGACTTGGAGATAGAACTGGCTAATTTTTCAGCATAGTCTTTGAGCTTGGCGACAAATTCGTCAAGCGTATATTGACCTGTAGAAGGTACTTGAAACTGAATATTAATCGTTTCCATCTTATTCCTTTCTTTGTAAATTAACGCCACAAAATTAAAGAAAAGAATTGGAAATGCCAAAGAAAAGAGCGACTTTCTTTAGTTTAAGATACGAAAAACATTCAACAACAGTTTTTGAATGTAGCAAACTACATGATGCAAATTAAATATATAATCTGCAAGATGCATCATTTTTTCCTTTTCAACCCAGCCTAATAAAACAAGGGAGCGAACTGCATCGCAACGCAGCCCGCTCCCTTATCTATACTGATGATTGAATTTAATCTACCTTTTCGATAATCTTCATTCCCTCTTCCACTGCCTGCATGTTCAGCGGAATCAAACCATGATGGCGCTCTGGCAATGACTTGTAAAGCGCCTTGTTCAAACCATCGGTGCTCACAACAGGACAAACCTTCAGCAGGCCGCCCAAAACAATCATATTGAACACCTTAGAGTTTTTCATCTCGGCAGCCTTGTCCATCGCATCAATGCGATAAATGGTGATGTCCTTGCGCTGTGGAGGATTCATCACACCATAGCCATCATAAATCAGGATGCCGCCTGGCTTAATCTTCGGCTCAAACTTGTCGAGCGACGGCTGGTTGAGCACGATGGCTACATCATAATGGCTCAGGATAGGCGAAGAGATGCGACTGTTGCTCACAATGACCGTTACATTGGCTGTACCGCCACGCTGCTCTGGTCCGTAAGCAGGCATCCAGGTTACCTCCTTATCCTCCATCAGTCCTGAATAAGCCAGAATCTTTCCCATAGAGAGAACGCCCTGACCGCCAAAACCGGATATAATGATTTCTGTCTTCATTGTTCTATTATTATATTAGAAGAGCAATTCGTTCTTCACTCTTCGTTCTTCACTCTTCACTTACATTCCCGTTGTATCCTTCAGGTCACCCTTAGGATACTGCTTAAACATGTTCTCTTCCATCCACTTGTTAGCCTCAACAGGTGAGAGTTTCCAACCGCTGTTGCAGGTAGAAACAATCTCTACCAGGCTGGAGCCCTTGCCCTGCATGCTTGCCTCGAACGCCTTGCGGATAGCCTTCTTTGCCTTCTTGATGCTTGCCACGGTCTCCACACTCTGGCGGGTTACATAACAAGTACCCTGCAGATGGCTTGCCAACTCGGTAATATTAAGTGGATAACCATGAAGATCAGCATCTCTACCATAAGGACAGGTAGCAGTCTTCTGACCCAACAGGGTGGTTGGCGCCATCTGTCCGCCGGTCATACCATAGATGGCATTATTGATGAAGATGATGGCGATGTGCTCACCACGGTTCAGGGCGTGGATAGTTTCGCAGGTACCGATGCACGCCAAATCGCCATCGCCCTGATAAGTGAAGACAAGACGATCAGGCCACAAGCGCTTGATGCCCGTAGCTACAGCAGGTGCACGACCATGAGCAGCCTCCTGCCAGTCAATATCCAAATAGCGATAAGCAAAGACAGCGCAGCCCACCGGACATACGCCTACCGTCTTATCCTCCATGCCCATCTCCTCGATAACCTCGGCAACGAGCTTATGAACTACGCCATGCGAACACCCCGGGCAATAGTGCATCGGGGTATCGTTCATCAGCGTAGGCTTCTTATATACCAGATTCTCTGGTGAAATTATATCATTCATTTTATTAACTTCTTTAATGCTTCAACGATTTCCTCCGGCTCCGGTACGATACCGCCCAGACGACCAAAGTGCTCCACAGGAGTCTGACCATTCACAGCCAGTCGCACATCCTGAACCATCTGACCGGCATTGATTTCTACAACCAGAATGCCCTTCTTGGTCTTGGCGAGTTCGTGAATCTCCTTTTCAGGGAAAGGCCAGAGGGTGATAGGACGGAACAATCCTACCTTGATGCCCTGCTCACGCGCACTCTCGATGCTCTTCTCGGCAATACGTGCCGCGCTACCGAAGGCTACGATAACATAGTCGGCATCATCCATCTGCTCGGTTTCATAACGAACCTCGGTTTCACGGATTTTTCTGTATTTCTCCTGAAGAGCAATATTGCGCTCCTCCATCACCTCAGGCTTGAGTTCCAGAGAGGTCATGATGTTGACAGGACGACTCTTCGGACGACCGATGGTAGCCCAAGGACATTCCTTCGCAATCTCCTCCTCGGTACGACGAGGCTTGACAGGAGGCAGAACCACCTTCTCCATCATCTGACCAATGACACCATCGCTCAGAATCATCGCAGGATTGCGATACTTAAAGGCAAGCGTAAAGGCGAGATCAACGAAATCAGCCATCTCCTGAACAGATGCAGGAGCCAGCACAATCACATTATAGTCGCCATTACCACCACCGCGGGTAGCCTGGAAATAATCACTCTGGGATGGCTGGATGGTACCCAGACCCGGACCGCCACGCTGCACATTGACGATAACGCCCGGAATCTCAGCACCAGCCATGTAAGAGATACCCTCTTGCATCAAAGCCACACCCGGACTTGAAGAAGTGGTAATGACACGCTTACCGGCACCAGCGCCACCATAAACCATGTTGATAGCCGCCACCTCACTCTCAGCCTGCAGAACCACCATACCTGATGTTTCCCATGGCTTGAGCAGAGCCAGCGTCTCTATAATCTCACTTTGAGGTGTGATAGGATAGCCGAAGAAACCATCCGCACCACATCTGATACAGGCATGGGCTATCGCCTCATTGCCTTTCATTAATGTAACTTTCTGATTTGCCATTATTTAGTCCTCCTTCTTACGATAAACAGTGATACAGCCGTCCGGACACACGATGGCGCACGAAGTGCAACCAACACACGCATCAGGTACAGCTGCCTCTACATAACGGTAACCATGCACATTGACTTTTTTCTCTGCCAATGCGATGACATGCTGAGGACAAGCCTCCACACAGAGCGAGCATCCCTTGCAACGCCCGGTGTCGACTACAATAGCCCCTTTAATCTTACTCATATTCTAATTTCTTACTAATTATCTTTACCATTGGAGTAAACAAAGCTCCTGCTGTCCACATGTCGGTTGTTATGGATTGTAGTAGTCTTTGCAATAAAAGCTCATGATATCATCCAACATCTCCTTGGCTGCTACGGCAGGGCTCTCCGGATCGAGGGCAATGGCCTCCATATAGCAGTCGAGGGCACGCTTAAAGTCACCCTGCTTGCGCCAGGCGTTACCTTGCTGATAATATTCTTCTGCTGTCATTTACTCTTTTCTTTTTAAGTTTTGCTCTGCGAAATTACTAATTTTCGGCTAAGAAAAAGAATATAAGCCTAAGATTTAAACTATATTAATGTAGTTTTTCACAAAAATGCGCACACTATAATTCAGTGTGCAATTTTTATGAAAGATGTACATTATTTCTACTAATATATCCTATAAAAAGACAATTCGTCATTTACCGCAGTTTTTTATGGTAAATGACGAACAGTACGATTCCCCTCAACAGAAGGTAGAGAATGAAGGCCAACCACAGGGCATGATTGCCCAGGAAAGGATGCAAGCCGAAGAACAGACCGAAGAACGAAGCCGAGGCTACGGCGGTAGAACAGAGCATCGACTTAGACTGGGTAATGCCTACAAAGATGCCATCGAAGACGAATGCCGACATGCCAGACAGCGGAATCAGCACAGCCCACCAGAAATATTCGCCCGATGCAGTTATCACCTGCTTATCGCTCGTGAGCAAAGAGAGGAAATTCTCGCCACCCACTATATATAATAAGGTGAAACCTACAGCCACGACAGCTCCAAAACCCATCGTTCTTCTAACCACCTCGCGGAATGCTCCCATGTTTCGAGCTCCATAATACTTGCCGCTCAACGCCTCTGCCGCATAGGCAAAACCATCCATAAAATAAGAGAAGATGGTAAAGAGCGTCATCAGCAGCGTATTCACAGCCAGCACAATGGTACTCTCCCTGGAACCTGCCGCCGTAAAGAAGAGGTTGACCGCCACCAGACAGAGGGTGCGGAGAAAGATATCCTTATTGAGCGAAAAAAACTGCTTCAGCGGTTCGGCAGCAAAGAGATGCCGGCGATAGTCATACTTGCTTAACCGGCGATAACAGATGCGATAGAACAGACATGCCATCAGGAATCCCCACCATTGGGCAATAACCGTTCCGAGCGCCACGCCTTCTACCGTCATACCGCCGACAAAGACCAGCAGCAGAGAGGCGATGATGTTCACCACATTCTGCATCAGCGATACCATCATCGGAATGCGCGTGTTCTGCATACCGATAAACCAGCCCGTAAATCCGTAGAGTCCTAGCACTGCCGGGGCTCCCCAGATACAGACATAACAGTATCTTCGTGCCAGTTCTACGACATCCGCTTCCGGCGACATCGCCCACAGTCCACAGCCTATCAGCCATTTCTGGAGAACGAAAAACAGCACTCCTATCCCCACACCGATACTCAGAGAGCGCACCAGGAGCCTCAGTACCTCAGCCAAATCTCTCCTTCCCAAAGCCTGCGAAGTCATTCCGCTGGTTCCCATTCTCAGGAATCCGAAAAGCCAGTAGATGACATTGAACAGCATCGACCCCACGGCAATGGCTCCGATGTAAGCCGCATCGCCGATATGCCCGACGATGGCGACATCCACCAAACCCAAAAGCGGTACCGTGATATTGGATATTATCGACGGCACCGCTAATTGTAATATTCGTTTATTCACGTACTTTAATGATTATCATTAATCACTAATAAATAATCACTATACTCTATATTTCGCAGCCTGCTCCTCAATATAGGCAGCATCGCTGAAATAGTCGATACGCATAGCCTTGCGAACCTCATCCATAGTCTGGGCTGCAAACTCGCGGGCATCCTCGCTACCCTTCTTCAGGATATTGAATACCTCAGGAATATCTTGCTCAAACTCATGACGGCGGGCACGGATTGGGTCGAGCATCTTGTTGATGACGCTGTTCAGGAACTTCTTGCAGGTACCGTCACCGATACCACCCTTCACATACTGCTCCTTCAACTCATCCAAAGTCTTGAACTCAGGCCAGAACTCTGCGAAATCCTCAGGAGTAGAGAATGCCTCGAGATAGGTGAATACGGCATTGCCCTCCAGATGTCCTGGCTCTTCCATGCTCATACGTGGCTCACCGTTAGACATCTTCTTCACCTTCTTCCAAACGGTCTTCTCATCGTCACTCATGTAGATGCAGTTGCCGAGACTCTTACTCATCTTCTCCTTACCGTCAGTTCCAGGAAGACGACGGCAGCAGGCAATCTCAGGAAGCAGAATCTCCGGCTCTACCAAAACAGGTGCATAAGTCTGGTTGAAGCGGCGAACCAACTCGCGGGTTACCTCCAGCATAGGCTCCTGGTCCTCACCGGCAGGCACGGTTGTAGCCTTGAAAGCGGTGATGTCGGCAGCCTGACTCACAGGATAGCAGAAGAAACCGAGCGGAATGTTTGCCTCGAAGTTACGCATCTTGATCTCAGTCTTCACGGTTGGGTTACGCTGAACACGAGATACGCTGATGAGGTTCATCAGATAGGTAGTCAACTCAGCCAACTCTGGAATCATACTCTGGATATAGAGTGTACACTTCTGTGGGTCGAGGCCCGCAGAGAGATAGTCAAGAGCCACCTCTGTGATGTTCTGGCGAATCTTCTCAGGATTGTCGGCATTATCAGTCAAAGCCTGAACATCTGCCATGAAAACGAACATCCTGTCGAAGTCGCCAGCGTTCTGAAGTTGTACTCGGCGCTGCAGAGAGCCGATGTAATGACCCAGGTGAAGTTTACCTGTAGGACGGTCGCCCGTCAATATAATCTTTCCCATTTTCTTGCAATTTATTATTATTTTTGTGCAAAGGTACAACAAAATATTGAGAAACTGCAAGAAATGGTGAAAAAATAACAAAATGAGCGGGAGAAGGAAGGGATAGCTGAAAGAAAAACGGGGCACCCCTTGAGGATGCCCCGCCACCAATTAAAATAATTGATTGTCACATTATAAACTTACCGTACTACTTAGCGATCATGATCGTTACACGGTTCTCTGCATTTTCTGCAAAAGGCTGCACACGTGCACCCTTAGATTCTTCTGTAATGCGCTCTGAAGGTATATTATATTTCTTTGTCAGCATCCAAACCACAGCTGCTACTCGCTTGGCAGCGATGCGGTCGTTGATGACGTCATAGCCTGTACCCTTGTCAGCATAGCCGGTTACTACAACCTTTGCCTCTGTGTTCTTGTTCAGGAAGTCAACCACCTCACGGATCTTAGCATCCTCAGCAGGAGCAATCTTGTAAGAATTGATGGTGAAGAAGATGTCACGGCGAATCTCCTCTACCTTCTTCTCTACAGGAGCTGGCTTAGGAGCTACATATTCCTGCTTAGGAGCTGGTGCCGGAGCAGGTTCCTCTACCGGCTTAGCCTTCTTGGTATAGCTCTTGCCCAGGTTGATGCGTACACCTGCCAGTGCATTGAAGTACCAGTCAGGGTTATCTTCCTTCTTAGAGTTGTATTTGTCTGAAATCATGTTGGCATTGCCCTCGAGCATGATGCTCACAGCCTTGCTTACCTTGAATTCCAGGTCGATACTGGCTGCCGTAAGGGCGAACCTTCTTTCCCTGCCAGAGATACTCCAGGTTGTAGTTGTTGAAGTTCTCAAGCGTGACAGCGATGTCGTTTATCTCTTGGTTGCCGCCAGCCCAGTTGATACCGCCGCCAGCGAAAGCACTTATATTAAACACACGGTTCGGATTCCAGCCACAGAAAAGGTTGGAGAGGTTGAACATGAAATCTACACCAGGAGCCATATATTTAAACTTATATTTGGCGTTGTAAGGCTTTTCTCCCACTTTGGAGCGAAAACCAGCCCAGCCGCCCTTGCTCCAGAGTCCGTTCATCTGAGCACGGAGTCCGAAAAGCGGAGAGAATTGATAGCCAATAGCTCCCTGAATATTAGGAGAGAGTAAGTCCTTGAACTTAGCCTCGCCCAGTGTATACTATCCACCTCCCCGAATATCGGGGTAGAAGTGCTTCTTGAATTGATACTCATTGCCGTCCTTATCGACATAGGTTGCTTGTGCCACGGCTGAAGTGCCGAGGGCGAGCATAGCAGATGCAATGATAAACTTATAATTTTTCATGTCTGATAAGTTTAAAACTGATTATTAATTGCTTTTTATGGGAGCTGTAATGAGTTTCTTGCTCTGGTTGTCTTCTGGATTGATTGTTACAGCATTTTTGGGAAGTACAGTTACTACTAAAGCTCGAGCTGTGTCATTCTTTCCATCTATGTAGTCAACAATAACAGAATCATTAGGAAGCATCACTCCATTGTTGTAACGAACCTCGTTGAGATTAAATACGATAGAATCTTCTCCGTCCATAACGGTAAGGTTCTTTAGGGTATCATCATCAATGCGAACATTTTTCACGATGCCTCTTATCTTTTTAAGTTCAGGCTTTCCACAACTGCTGATTCCTAGAACCAGCAATAAGGTGAAAACAACCATATAAAAAAATGATTTTCTCATCTTCTTCTTTCCTTATTGTTTAAAAATAAGAGGGAAACGTTCAGATGAACGTCCCCCTCAGTATTATAGTAATGTTCTAGAATCTAACCGATTCTTGTTGTCGCAATAATTACTTAGAAGCAGGACGCTTGATAGTAACCTTGAATGACTGTGGTACCTCATGACCATAAGCATCAACAACAACGAACTCCAAGTTTTCTGTGTGATCAACTGTTGGAGCGTTCTCTGCCTGAATACCTGTCTGAGTAAAGATAAACTGACCGTTAGTGGCATCAACTTCAACCGTGAAGTATGGGTCAACCTGACCTTCATATGTCAAGTGAGCTGAACCAGCCTTAACCTCCAGATACTTGTTAGTCAAGAGCTGCGCAAATGTACCACCGAAGAAATCATTGTTATATGTATTCTTAACAGCAATGTTCTTTATGTCTGTCTTGATTACATTTGCAGTAGCCTTCCACTGGAGTGCTGGCTGTTCTTTCCAAGAATAGCTGCTTGCAGAATGCCAGCAAGCGAATGTAACTGACAGACTCTTACCGTAGTCTACAGAGCAAGGCTTCTTTTCCCACTGGCCAGTCTTATTATTCTTAACAAGACTAATCTCGCCATAGTTGTACTTAGCTGTAACAGCATGCTTGGTCGTTGAGTTAATGAAGTCTTTAGCTGCAACTTTCGCAACAAAATTGTTGGCCTTGTCTGCCCTAACACTTGTCAACTTGTCATTTGCATCCTTAGCTGCGTCTGCGATTTCGAAACTAACGTTATCGTCGAGATTATAGAATACGTTATTCAAGTCTACAGAACCATATACGCTCTTATTGGTTACTGTGTAGCCATTTTCTGGCGTCATGTAAGCGATGAAGTAACCAGTACCCTTACCTGTTTCCTGTGCTGGACGGAATGTAATGTCAGCAGGGAATGCCTTAGGAAGAACCTTGGTGTACGTAGCTGTTACGGTACCTACCTCATAGAAGTTGTTATCAGTATACTTCCTCAAAGTTGACTTCAATGAAACTGTTGCACCATCAGCGATGAGGGCTGGGTTGTTAACCTTGAAGGCAATCTTTGTAACCTCAGACATGTTTGTTGTCTCATTTCCATCCTTGTTGTAATAAACAGCAGCGAATACAGGCTTCTCTGAAAGAGGACATGCATTGTTGTCAGCTACTAACTCCCAAGGACCATAGCTTACACCATCAACTGGGCTGAAGTCCTTCTTCTCTGTAATCTTGTTTACTGCATCCAAGTTACCTACGATACCTGATGTATAGTTCTCACCTACAACTACGTAGAAGGCCTTACCATCTGGGTCGAGCAACTTACCATCCTTGTTTACTGCATATACACGGAAACCGATGATGTCGTGGTTTGCAGCCTCGGTCTGGATTGTAAGAGTCAAGTTCTCGCTTGCAGGAACAACCTTGTTCAAATTATCAATTTCATAGTTCTTCCAAGCGTTGAGCTCAGAAACACCAGACTCGATAGCATTATCCTTGTCGAGTACTACATAGTAATAATCCGCAGCCGTATTGTCTGAAGTCTTCAAATCAGTGATAGAGAATGGCTTACCAACTTCAACCTGCAAGAGACTATTCCAATATCGGACATCAGATCGGTGACTACGATAATTTGCGTTCTCAACGTTCTTCTTCTCGCCTTCCAAAACTGGCTCTGCGGCAGCATCATTTGCCCAAGCAAGTTCAGGATTCTTATCGCTTGAGAAATTGCTGTTTTCGCCAACAATTTCATAACCAGTCCAACGGTTGTGGATTTCACTAACATCCTTACCACCAACCTTGAATGTGAAATCGTTGCTAGGCACGAACTTATTGTAAGTAGGCTTAACATCGTAAGTAGACACTACGTAGCGGTCAGCAGCTGCCTCTGCCTTAGAATCAACAGTGTTATTGATAGCTACAGCATAGAGGATAGCTTTTTCATTACCATTCTCATCTTTTACTGTAACTGCCTTCTTGAAGTCTTCCTCTGAAACGCCTTCTGCTACAGAAAGAGGGAGCTTCCAAAGACCAGTCTTGACAGTAGCTGCAGCACGAGTAGTAATCAACTTGTCGAACTTAGAAGGAGTACCTACCTTAACAATGTCCTCAAGGCTTTCACCCTTAGAGTTCAAAAGAATAATCTTAGCACCCTTTGTGAGGTCAGCGTTAACTGGGTTTACGCGAACTACAATAGAAGCATCGTCTTTCACATCGATATCCTTACCCTTAACGTACTCAACAATAGGCTTAGCGTCATTACCATTCTCATCACCAAACTTAGAGTCGTCTGAAATCAAACCATGAAGCATCTCTACTGTGAGAGGTGTTATGCCATTTGTTGTATTCCAATTACTTGTAAATCCGTTAACACCAGAATATGTCTCAACGAGCTCAACGCTAGTTACTGCAGAATACAACTCCTCAACAGCGCCCTTGTATGCATTAACCTTAACGGTCAAGCTACCGATAGTCTCTTTGTCACCATCAGCACCGAGGAGTTCTTCTTTGAGTTGAGTGAGCTTCTCATCCAACTTGTCTGCTGTAACTCGGCTTGTTTCCAAGTTACCGATGCGCTCCAGAGCCTTCTCGAAGTCAGCTTGTTTAGCGGCAGCGTTAGCTGTAGTAGCTGCAGCTGCGGCATCCTTAACAGCCTGGTCAGCTTGCTTCTGAGCATCCTTTGCTGCCTTAGCAGCAGCATCTGCAGCCTTTTGTGCTCCGTCAGCTGTTGTCTGTGCATTAGCAGCGTTACTGATTGCAGTTGCTACGTCAGTGGCAGCCTTGTTAGCTGTAACCTCAACTTTCTGGATAGCTTTTTCAACATCTGCTTTTACAGCAGCATCATTAGCCTTAGCTAAAGCAGACTCTGCAGTAGTCTTAGCTGCTGATGCAGTAGAAGCTGCATCCTGCAACTGTGTTTTCAATGCATCGATGTCGCTCTGCAAACCAGCCTTGTCAATCTGGCTCTGCAAGTTGTCGATGTCATCGTCGTAATCTTTACAAGAAGTAAATGTGCTTACCGAGGCAATTGTCAATGCACCCATAAGCAGCGCGCTAAAATACTTTCTTTTCATACGGTAATAATTTATAAAGTTATACGATTTTCCTAGCCTTCCGGTAGGAAGTTATTAATTAATTCTCTATATCGAATTAAGAGTTCCGTTTGATGAAAAGAGTCTGCACTCTTAGAAAAGTTATTTTTTCAGTTTTCAAAGGTCCTCTTAGAAAAGTTATTTTTTATCGTTCTTAAATATTGTGGCTTTTTATCGCCACTCAGTTCTTATTGTTTTTATCATATCTCCAACCAGGAGATTTTTCATGTTGCAAATATAAGTATATTTTTCGAAACTTGCAAGTTTTTGAGCATTTTTTTCAAAAAAAGGCTAATTTTCTTATGTTTTTTATAAAATAGCCCCCATATTGGGCTTCTAACCCGTCCATTTTCCCTGTTTTCCTCCATTTTGCCGATATAAAACCTACACCGTATTATATATAGGGGAGATTGGCGGTCCTACACCTTATTATATATAGGGACCATCTAGATGCGAATGTATGAGTAAATCGTATTACACCAAGCCGCCTCATTCTGATAACTCAAGTGCTTCATTCTGATAACTCAAGTGCTTCATTCAGCTCACTGAGCTACTTCGTTCAGCCAACGCAGCCATATTATTCAGCCAACGAAATTGACTCTTCCACCCAACGAAGTCGAATCTTTAACCCAACGAAATCGAATCTTCTGCCCAGCGCAGTCGTATCTTTAACCCAACGCAGTCGTATCTATCGACTCAATGAAGCGTATAAACTTGTTAAATGACGTACATGATTTCATCTACTTACTAAAACTGGCTGGCAGCCCATTACACCTTATCATATATACTGGCATTGATGTGAATATCGGAAAAGTATCAATGACGATGTGATAGACAGATACAACGATATGCTTATCAAAGCTATCAGCATATGAGAGGGAGGTAGAGTTATTCCGCCAACGATGCAGGAGAAATTACGTCACGACGTAACAACAACTACGTCCCGACGCAGTGACAGCTACGTCGGGACACAGTTTCAGGAGCATCCTGCCCATTATCAAGTAAGCCTCATTTCCATTTTTGGTGATAAAAAGACGAAAAAAGGGGCCATATTGAACGCAAAAGCCCTTGTTTTGTTCAGTCGATACACCAAGCGTTCCAATGAATAGAACAATGAAGCCTGTTTCGAAGGACATCGAAACAGGCTTCATTTTTTTATTCTAGAATTCTGCGTTCTTTGGTGTACGTGGGAATGGAATCACGTCGCGGATATTCTGCATACCGGTTACGAAGAGAATCAGACGCTCGAAACCGAGACCGAAACCTGCGTGTGGGCATGAACCATACTTACGGGTATCGAGATACCAGTTCATATCCTTCATAGGGATGTTGCGAGCCTCAATCTCACCCATCAGCTTGTCATAGCTCTCCTCACGGACAGAACCACCGATAATCTCACCAATCTGTGGGAACAGTACGTCGGTACCCTGAACGGTCTGACCGCTCTTGCCACCGAAACCACTCTCCTCCTCGTCTATCTTCATATAGAATGCCTTGATAGCCTTAGGATAGTTGGTCATGATAACCGGGCGCTTGAAGTGCTCCTCTACGAGGAAACGCTCATGCTCTGAAGCCAGGTCATCACCCCACTCGCATGGGAACTCAAACTTCTTACCGTTGGCAATAGCCTCCTGAAGGATGCGGATACCCTCGGTATATGGAAGATGAACGAAGTCGGAATTCAATACGCCTTCCAGACGGGCAATCAGACCCTTGTCAATCATCTTGTTCAAGAAAGCAAGATCGTCCTTGCAATGCTCCAGTGCCCAACGGATACAATACTTGATGAAGTCTTCCTCCAACTCCATCAAACCGTCCATATCCAGGAAAGCAACCTCTGGCTCTACCATCCAGAACTCAGCCAGGTGGCGAGGAGTATTACTGTTCTCTGCACGGAAGGTTGGACCGAAGGTATAGATGGCGCCGAGTGCTGTAGCACCGAGCTCACCCTCCAACTGACCGGAAACGGTCAATGAAGTCTGCTTGCCGAAGAAATCATCAGAATAGTCAATCTTGCCATCCTCGGTCTTCTTCAGGTTGTAGAGATTCTTGGTAGTTACCTGGAACATCTGACCAGCACCCTCACAGTCGCTGGCTGTGATGAGCGGAGTATTGAAATAGAAATATCCATGCTCATGGAAGTAAGTGTGGATAGCCATTGCCATGTTATGGCGGATACGCATCACGGCACCAAAGGTATTGGTACGGAGACGGAGGTGAGCATACTGACGCATGTATTCGAAGCTCTGTCCCTTCTTCTGCATAGGATAGTCGCTGCCGCAGAGACCGTAAATCTCGATGCTCTCGCACTGGATCTCAACACTCTGTCCGGCACCCTGGCTTTCTACCAGCGTACCTACGGCGCTGATACAAGCACCAGTAGTAATCTGACGGAGCTGATTCTCATCGACCTTTGATGGGTCGACTACTATCTGAATATTATTAATAGTAGAACCATCGTTAAGAGCGATAAAATCGACTGCTTTGCTACTACGATGGGTACGAACCCATCCCTTGACATTCACGATTGAGCCGTAGGCTGTACTCTTGAGCAAGTCTACAACTTTAGTTCTTTTTACTTTTTCCATTGTTAATTAATAGGTTAAAAAGGAGACTAAACAGATAGTCTCCTTTCTTATTATATCTTATTATCCTTATTCAAAAGCACCCATGCGGAGCATGTCTACCTCCTTCTCAGTAAGGAAGCGCCAGTCACCGCGACGGAGATTTTTCTTAGTCAAACCTGCGAACTGTACACGGTCGAGCTTGGTAACACGATAGCCGAGGCTCTCGAAGATACGACGCACGATACGGTTCTTGCCACTATGAATCTCGATGCCAACCTGTGCCTTGTCGCGATCATCAGCATACTCTACAGCATCTGCCTTGATCTCACCATCTTCCAAGGTGATACCCTCACGGATCTGATCCATATCGTGAGCAGTCAGATTCTTATCGAGATGAACGTGATAAACCTTCTTCTTCAAGAACTTAGGGTGAGTAAGCTTAGAAGCCAGGTCACCATCGTTGGTCAAGAGAAGTACACCTGTTGTATTACGGTCGAGACGGCCTACAGGATAGATACGCTCAGGACAAACATCCTTTACGAGGTCCATCACAGTCTTGCGCTGCTGAGGATCATCGCTGGTTGTAACATAATCCTTTGGTTTGTTGAGCAATACGTATACCTTCTTCTCCAAAGATACAGGAGCGTCGTGGAACTTCACCTCATCGGTACGAAGGATCTTGGTACCCAACTCGGTAACTACCTCACCATTGACAGTTACCAGACCAGCCTGGATGAACTCATCAGCCTCACGGCGAGAGCATACACCAGCATTGGCGAGGAACTTGTTCAAGCGCAATGGCTCTGTTGGGTCGATGTTTTCCTCCTTATATTCGATACGCTTCTTCATGCTATACTTAGCATTTGGATCGTAACCAGGAGTGTGCTGACGGAAACCGCCACCACGGCTGTTGCCATAGCCACCACCCTGTGGACGGCCATAACCGCCACGGTTGTTGCCATAACCACCCTGCTGAGGACGACCATAGCCACCGCCACGGTTGTTGCCATAGCCGCCACCCTGGGGACGACCATAACCACCACGGTTGTTGCCATAACCACCCTGCTGAGAACGAGACTGGTAGCCGCCCTGCTGACGTGGCTGGTAGCCACCCTGCTGACGAGGCTGATAACCACCCTGCTCATCATTATTGTTGTAACGAGGACGATAGCCACCCTGCTGAGGACGAGACTGATAGCCTCCCTGCTGACGTGGCTGGTAGCCACCACGGTTGCTGTTACCATAACCACCACGGCTCTGATAGCTGCTGCGCTGTAGACGCTCGCTGCTGCCTGTACTCTGCAAGCCAGCACCGAAACCTTCAGGACGGAAACCGCCTTCGCTGTTACTGCTACTTCTGTCGCTGCTGTATGCGCGATGTGAATTGATACGAGGACGCTGTGTGCGACCTACTGGTCGATAACTCTTCTGATAACCACCTGCTGGGTTGTAGCCCTCACGGGTTCTCTCATTCTCAGAAGACTGATCTTGAGGTTTGTTTTCAAATTCTGAATCCATTTTCTTAAAATACTTAATAGCCTCACGGCTGGGTTAATAAATCTAATTTTTACTTTTATATATATGTACTAAAACTACAAAATTCCTTTGTGCATATTAGATACCTGTATAATTGCTTGGTGTGATTGCCATCAGTTCTGCCTTAACACTATCACTCACATTCAATCCCTGGATAAACTCATGAATAGTTTCCTCAGTCATGTGCTGATTGGTACGTGTCAACGCCTTCAATGCCTCGTAAGGATGTGGATATGCCTCACGGCGAAGAATAGTCTGGATAGCCTCAGCTACAACTGCCCATGTATTATTCAAATCTTCCTGCAGTTTCTCCTCGTGAAGAATCAGTTTACGCAAGCCCTTCAATGTACTCTGGATAGCAATGACGCTATGACCGAGAGGCACACCGATGTTACGGAGTACGGTACTGTCAGTAAGGTCGCGCTGCAAGCGGCTAACCGGAAGTTTCTGTGCCAGGAACTGAAGAATGGCATTGGCTATGCCCAGGTTACCTTCACTGTTCTCATAATCGATAGGATTCACCTTGTGAGGCATCGCACTTGAGCCTACCTCACCTGCCTTGATCTTCTGCTTGAAGTAATCCATAGAGATATACATCCAGAAGTCACGGTCTAAGTCGATGATAATGGTGTTGATACGACGGATGGCGTCAAAGATAGCGCCAAGGTAGTCATAGTTACTGATCTGTGTGGTATACTGCTCGCGTTCCAAACCGAGTTTTTTGCTGACGAACTTGTTACCGAATACTTTCCAGTCATACTGTGGATAAGCTACATGGTGAGCATTGTAGTTACCGGTAGCACCACCGAACTTAGCTGTAATCTTGCAAGCCTTGAGCGAATTAAGCTGCTCGGTAAGACGGTAAACATAAACCATGATTTCCTTGCCCAGGCGAGTAGGTGAAGCAGGCTGTCCGTGAGTCTTAGCCAGCATAGGCACATCCTTCCACTCATCAGCATAAGTCTGGAGCTGTGCAATCAGCTCTTCAACCTGCGGATTGAAGCACTCTTCCAAAGCCTCTTTTACAGAGAGAGGCACACTTGTGTTGTTGATATCCTGAGATGTCAAACCAAAATGGATAAACTCCTTGTAAGCATCCAAGCCTCCGATCTTATCGAATTCTTCCTTGATAAAATACTCTACAGCCTTTACATCGTGATTGGTAATCTTCTCGATGTCTTTTACGCGCTGTGCTTCATTTTCGTCAAAATTACGATAAATGTCACGCAGACGTTCGAACAGCGACTTGTCGAAAGAAGCAAGCTGTGGCAAAGGTAACTCGCATAGAGTAATGAAGTATTCAATCTCTACGCGTACACGATAACGAATGAGAGCATACTCTGAGAAGTAGTTAGCGAGCTGCTCTGTTTTTCCCCTATAACGACCATCAATTGGTGATATGGCAGTCAATAAATCTAAATTCATAACAATACGTATTATATATAGGGTGCAAAATTAATGAATTATCATGAGAAAACAGAGAAAATAGTGATAAATAAATTTAAAAGCATAAAAAAAGTCTCTCAACATTTGTTGAGAGACCTTCACCATTGTGGGCGTTGACGGATTCGAACCGCCGACCCTCTGCTTGTAAGGCAGATGCTCTAAACCAGCTGAGCTAAACGCCCGGATAGTTTGCCGAAAAGCGTTGCAAAGGTAATACTATTTTTTTATCTGCAAAACAAAAAATGAAATTATTGTGTAAAAATTGCCGGGGAAATCGTATTTTTGTACTCTATTTCAAATAAAAGACTATGGAATTATCATCACTCACGGCTATATCTCCTGTCGATGGCCGCTATCGCAATAAGGTGGAAAATTTGTCGCTTTATTTTTCGGAATGGGCACTTATCCGGTATAGGGTACGGGTCGAAATCGAGTATTTCATTGCATTGTGCGAATTGCCGCTTCCTCAGCTCTCGGGGGTAAATCCTGATTTGTTCCCGGCGTTGCGCAAGATATATACCGATTTTACGGAGGCCGATGCCGAAAAAGTGAAGTCGATAGAGTCTGTTACTAATCATGATGTGAAAGCTGTCGAGTATTTTATCAAAGAGAAATTCGACGAATTGCATTTGGAGGCTTATAAAGAGTTTATCCATTTCGGGTTGACTTCACAGGATATTAATAATACGTCGGTTCCTCTTTTGTTGAAAGAGGCTTTGCACGATTGTTATTTCCCGGTGTTGAAAGATATGCTGGCTATTATCAACCGGTATGCCGAGGAATGGAAAGATATTCCCATGCTTGCCAAAACTCACGGGCAGCCGGCATCGCCCACCCGTCTGGGGAAAGAGATACGGGTATTCGGCTATCGGTTGGAACGGCAGATGGCTTTGCTCGAATCGGTTCCGGTGAGCGGTAAGTTCGGTGGAGCTACCGGTAATTTCAATGCTCATCGTTTTGCTTATCCCGATATCGACTGGCCGGCTTTCGGGAACAAATTTTTGAAGGAGCGGTTGGGAATAGACCGGGAGGAGTGGACCACTCAAATTTCAAATTACGACAATCTCGCCGCTCTGTTCGATGCTTTGCGCCGGATCAACACGATTGTGATAGATCTCGACCGGGACTTCTGGCAATACATTTCTATGGAGTATTTCAAGCAGAAGATCAAAGCGGGAGAAGTGGGTTCGTCGGCAATGCCTCACAAGGTGAACCCCATCGATTATGAGAATTCGGAGGGGAACCTCGGAATAGCCAATGCCATATTGGACCACTTGTCTTCGAAGTTGCCGGTTTCGCGCTTGCAACGCGACTTGACCGACTCGACCGTGTTGCGGAATGTGGGTGTTCCTTTGGCTCACACGCTGATTGCCTTCTATAGTACAATCAAGGGATTGAATAAACTGTTACTGAACGAACCGGCTATATATCGCGATCTCGATCAGATGTGGAATGTGGTAGCCGAAGGTATCCAGACGATTTTGCGGAGGGAGGGTTATCCTCACCCGTACGAGACTTTGAAGGCTTTGACACGGACGAATACGGTAATTAATGCCGACTCCATACGGGAATTTATCGATACGCTCGATGTTTCGGAATCGGTAAAAGAGGAATTACGAAAGATAACTCCTCACTCATATACCGGGTTTTGATGAGGTGGGGAAGCCTCGCAAGATTAGATGAAAAATAAAAATGAGACTTGTAACCGAAGGAGAATAAGAGATTCTCTTATTCTCCTTCGACGTTTATCGCATGTCGGTTCTGTATTGGGTTCAGTAGAAAATCATAAGGAATAGACATGAATTTTAGCGATGAAATTCTTGACGATAGCGACATTTCGATCTCTTCGATGAAGGATTGAGAAAGATAATGTATTATGTTTTTGAAGGCTTAATCCCCTTGCCTTTCGGGCACTCCCCCTATCTCATCTGCGATGAACAGAGGTAGGGTGTTGATACTTTGATATGTTTCCTCTGTTGCGGATAATTTTATTTAACCCCTCTGTCCTTCGGACACCGCCCCTATATTTTGCTGTCGCAAAACACCCTGTAAGATTACGGGACACGGCAGGGAAGAGGTTTTAATAATCTCACTCCAATCCCTCACTGTTCTAAAAAAAAGGGGCTGAAATGTCCGGCAATGCCACATAGATACAATAGGAAGAAAAGATTAAAATGGTAATTCTCATTTCGGCACAGGGATAGATTTTACCCTTCTCCTCTGTGTCGTATAGCGATAGGGGAGAGGCCGAAGAAACAGTCGTTTCTGAGGAGGGAGGGGTAAATATGCAAGGACAACCCCACTGATTCCCGTATTGAGTATGTATTTGTTGCTTTGAACGGTTGTAAGGCAGATTCTTTGCAAGCCGGACGAACAAAAGGCCCGAGCTTTTGTTTTTTTAAGCAGAAAATAACAACTTATTCGATTGTAATAGAAGCAAAATGAAAAATCCTTCGTATCTTTGCAACGTGTTTACAAACATAGGCTGCGGCTCGATAGTAAATTTGTTTTTACTTTCGGTTTGCACTAATTTTTGTTTATGAGAAAAAATAACTATCATTTATAACAGATGTTTTTTAATAGGCCGAGAGGCTTGTATTTTTAATTACAAACAATTTCTATGGAAAGCGAAAAAAGAGCTAAGCGTCCGCGCATCGGAATGTCGAACCGCGAAGGTGCGACCGAGCGATATGAAAAAGTAGAGTACAGAAGAAATGGAGGAGAAGAGGGACACTCCTCGTACAGTGCGAATGCGGAAAGACCATACTATCCCCGCAATAACTATGGAGATGGAGGAAATCGTTCTTACGGCAACGAACGTCCTAACAACTATGGTAATCGTCAGGGAGGGTATAGCAATAACCGTCAGGGCAATTACGGAAACAACCGTCGGAACAATAACTACAACAATACTCCGAGGTATAATCAGGATTATAATCGTAATAACGAAGTGGGAGAGGGCTTCCAGCAGCCTTACGGGGAAAGTGAGAGACCTCGTTATCCGAAGCAAAACAATCGCCCGGGCGGATATAATAACCGGGGGTATAATAATCGCGGAGGATATAATCAGAATCGCCAGCAACCGCGTCGGAATAATAAGGTGTTCAGCCGCCCGCAGCGCATCGAATATGAGTTGCCGGAGGTGGATCCGAATGAACCGATTCGTCTGAATAAATTTATGGCTAATGCAGGGATCTGTTCCCGTCGTGAGGCCGACGAATTTATTCAAGCCGGAGAAGTGTTGGTCAACGGGGTTGCCGTGACCGAACTGGGAACGAAGATTACCCGTAATGATACGGTGACATTCCGTGGCAAGGTGGTGACTTTGGAGCGCAAGATTTACGTATTGTTGAATAAACCTAAGGATTGTGTGACTACATCGGACGATCCACAAGGACGACTCACGGTGATGGATATCGTGCGTAACGCTTGTACCGAACGTATTTATCCGGTGGGACGTCTCGACCGCAACACGACCGGTGTGTTACTGCTGACGAACGATGGCGACCTTGCATCGAAACTGACGCACCCGAAATTTATCAAGAAAAAGATATACCATGTGTGGCTCGACCGAGATGTGAGCGAGGAGGATATGCAACGAATCGCCGATGGTATAGAATTGGAAGACGGCCCTATACAGCCCGATGCCGTAAGTTATGCCAACGAGACGGATATGAACCAAGTGGGTATCGAGATTCATTCGGGTCGGAATCGTATCGTGCGTCGTATTTTCGAAGCCTTAGGGTATCGTGTGGTTAAACTTGACCGGGTTTATTTCGCTGGGCTTACCAAGAAGAACTTGCAACGGGGGCGTTGGCGTTACCTCACTCAGCAAGAGGTGAACATGTTGCAGATGGGTTCATTCGAATAAGAAATGTTTATCACGTCCCGAACGGTTCTCCGTACGGGGCAATGCTTAAAAAAGTGTACAATTATATAGGAAAGTATGGAAACAATGAAAAGAACCAAAGTCGTCGATGCATTTGATGCATCTCTTTACGGGACAAAAGTAAATGTAAAGGGTTGGGTGCGTACGCGCCGTGGCAATAAAAATGTGAATTTTATTGCCGTGAACGACGGTTCTACCATTAAAAATATACAGGTCGTGGTGGACCTCTCCAAATTTTCGGAAGCGGAGATGAAACCGATAACGACCGGTGCTTGTATTAGTGTCATCGGTACATTGGTGGAGTCGCAAGGTAAAGGTCAGCAGGCCGAGATACAGGCCGATAGCATAGAGCTTTACGGCGGCGCCGACCCCGATGTATATCCGTTGCAGAAGAAAGGGCATACGCTGGAATTTTTACGGGAAATCGCACATTTGCGTCCTCGCACGAATACATTTGGAGCAGTGTTGCGTATCCGTCACAATATGGCTTATGCCATTCACAAATATTTCAACGATCGGGGATTTTTCTATTTGAATACTCCGTTAATTACGGGTAGCGACTGCGAAGGTGCAGGAGCTATGTTTCAAGTAACGACTCTCGACTTGAACCAAGTACCTAAGACCGAGGACGGAGCGGTGGATTATAGCGAGGATTTCTTCGGCAAACCTACCAGCCTCACTGTATCGGGACAGCTCGAAGGTGAATTGGGTGCGATGTCTTTGGGCGCGATTTATACGTTCGGCCCTACGTTCCGCGCCGAGAATTCGAATACGCCGCGCCACTTGGCCGAGTTTTGGATGGTAGAGCCGGAAGTCGCGTTCAACGAAATCGGAGAGAACATGGATTTGGCGGAGGATTTCCTCAAATATCTGATTCGCTATGCGCTCGATCACTGTCAGGACGATCTCGAATTTTTGTGCCAGATGTACGACAAGGAATTGATCGACCGGTTGAAGTTCGTCGTGGATAACGATTTTGTACGGTTGCCGTACACCGAGGGTGTAAAAATTTTGGAAGAGTCGGGTCATAAATTCGAATATCCGGTCTATTGGGGCGCCGATTTGCAGAGCGAACATGAGCGTTTCTTGGTAGAGGAACATTTCAAGAAACCGGTTATCCTCACCGATTATCCGAAAGAGATAAAGGCTTTTTATATGAAAATGAACGACGATGGCAAGACGGTTCGGGCGATGGACGTGCTGTTCCCCCGTATCGGCGAGATTATCGGAGGTTCGCAGCGTGAGGAAAATTATGATAAGTTACTTGCCCGTATCGAAGAGTTACATATCCCGATGAAGGATATGTGGTGGTATCTCGATACCCGCCGTTTCGGTACGGCTCCCCACTCGGGTTTCGGGCTCGGATTCGAACGGTTGCTGTTGTTCGTTACGGGTATGACCAATATCCGCGACGTGATACCGTTCCCTCGTACGCCGAAAAACGCAGAGTTTTAAAGAGGCTTTTTTGTATAATTAAACGGGGTTACCTGTAAAGGTAACCCCGTTTTGTGATTCAGTAGAAAATTTGTGAGGATAGACTTGGATTTTAGAGATGAATCTCTGTCGACAGCTTCGTTCCGGATCTCTTCGGAGAAGAATTGAGAAAGATAATATATTGCTTTTTGAAAGTTTAATCCTCTTGCCCTGCGGGGACTCTCCTATATCCCTTTATGGGAACACCCCGTAAAGCTACGGGACACGGCAGGGGAGAGGAGGATGCCCTAATCCGTTCCCTTTGCTGCGGGTATTTTTGAACCCCTCCGTCACTACGTGCCACCTCCCCTATCGCACGTGCGTGCGCAGGGCAGGAGGTTAATACCTTTCTGTTTTCCGATTCTTCCGTCACTATGTGTCCCCTCTCCCTATATTTTGTTTGGCGACATATACTCCATAGGGTTGCTCGAAACGGTAAGGGAAGAGTTTCCCCTCTGCCGCATTATTTTGGAGAGTTGTATTTACCCTTCTCCCCTGTGTGGCGTTAGCCGTATAGGGGAGACATCGAAGAAACGGTAGTTTCTAAGGAGAGGGGTTGGAATATACAAGGACAATCCCCTCTAATTATCGACTGAGCCCGTTTGGTCTCTGATGATATAAGATGATTATCGCTGCGATTGAATCTGATTCAGTTCAGGAAAGTGAGGTTGTTTTATTTGAATCTTTTTCCGTCCCAATGCAATATGATCGAATCTTGCAGGTAGGGTTCTATGCGATCGAATGATTCTTTGTCCAGATAGTTTGCCCATGACTGCCGGGCACATAGAGAACCGTCGGTAGCGAAGTTGTACTCCACAAGGAAAATGTCTACCGGACGTAACAAGTCTTCTTTTTGGGCCTTTGTCAAGCTATCGGGGAATTGGAAAAACTCTTCCCGTCGTATCCGGCGAATGCGTTCCGAAGCGGGGAGTTCCTTCCATGCAGTGTCGAAAAACCGTATGCGACTGTCTCCCGCCGGGGCATATACCGTATTGACAAGAGCGATAATTGTGTCGTTGCCGGTTGTATCGTACCACCGTATTTCCATTTTACTGCGTTTCGACAGGTCGATCGAGAGCAGGCTGTCTTGTAGCAGTGTCATCTCGGCTTTACCGCCGAGTTTCGTGACAATCTCGGCTTTCTGTCCGGCGTGCATCAAATCGATCAAGTCCTTCCTACGGTTTATTTCGATAGAGGGGACGAGCGAGTCGGGCATGGCAATGAATAATTGCGCTACCGGTTCTATTGCCGATGATGTCAAGGTGACTATCGAGCATAAACAGAATAACAGATTCCTTAGTTTCATAACGATCGTTTGACACAAAAGTAATCATATTTGCTTCTGTGAGCCAAAAAAACAGCCGTAAATATTGTTACCGCCTTTTATTTTGTGCCGAGATAAAGGAAGAACATACCCAATAGGACGAGTATCAAATCGAATGATTTGCTACGGATATTTTTTTCTCGGAACAGGAATGCGCCGGCTATGAAGCTGACGACGACACTGCTGCGACGTACCATAGAGACGATAGAAATCATGGAGTCGGGGTAGCTGAGGGCGTAGAAATATACGAAGTCGGCACAAACGAGAAACAAGGAGATGAAAAAGATAGAGGGTTTCCAAACAAAAGGTGTGGTATGCTTACGTTTGGGATACCATAATACAAAGAGAATAACGGTCATCATCGCCATTTGATAGTAGGAGTACCATACTTGTACGGTCATTCGGTCGAAGCCGTGCGACATGAGATATTTGTCGTACAACCCGCTGGCCGCACCGGTGATTGTGGCGAGGACTATAAAGAGAATCCAGATATTGTGTTTGAAATTGATACCTTCTTTTCTTCCGGAGAAGGATAGCATAATGAACGAGACGATTGCCAGAATAACTCCGATCCATTGGTAGAGATTCAGTTGCTCGCCGAAGATGAGTAATGCTCCTATGAGTGTGAGAATGGGTTGGGAAGCCTTGATTGGCCCGGCTATGGTGATGGGCAAATGTTTGGTGGCGAAATAGGCACAAGTCCATGATGTGAGGACGAGCGCCGCTTTGCCTATGATATAAATATGCTCGTGACCGGTGGAAGGGGGCACATAGAAGAGTGAATTTCGCATAAGTTCGGGAAACCCGTAGGAAAGGACAATACACGGGAGGAACAACAGACTGCAAAAACAGGTATTGAGAAAGAGTACAGGAATGACAGCGTTGTTGTCGAGCGATTTCTTTTTACAGACTTCGTAACAGCCTAATAGGAAAGCCGAGAGAAAAGCGAGTGATAACCACATCTTTTGTATCTTTTAGTTATATCTGTAAATCGCCTGCAAAGTTAGAAACTGTTTTAATTTTTACAAATAGATGTTTGGTGTAAGTGGAACGGGTGTCTGACTGAATGGGTCTCTTCACCCCATCTTCTCCTGCTTATTTCCGATGAGATTGGGAAAGAGGCAGAAGATGGTAGATTAGGACTTTGTTTGTGTTGTTTTTTGAAAAGTCTGTTGCAGATAGGTAGTGATTCGAAATAAAAAATGAACAAGTCCGTTTTGCCCTTTTCGTGCCTTGCGTTATCTTTGCATTTTACGAAAATAGACTGTGCCCCGGTGTAACCAAGTGAATTTGTTTCCACTCTCGGCTTGTACTATTTTTTAATATATATCATTGTAAATTATGGAGTTGCTATATATCCATTGGAATCCCGATCCCATATTGTTTTCGATTGCCGGTATTGCGATACGTTGGTACAGTATTTTTTTGTTTATCGCCATTTTGGCGGGCAGTCAGGTGGTTTATAAATTGTATCAATCGAAGGGTTTACCTGTCGATACGTTTCAGAATTTGTTTTTATACAGTTTCTTAGGTATTTTTATCGGGGCACGGTTGGGACATTGTTTGTTTTATGAGCCTGACTATTATCTGAGTCACCCGTTGGAAATCGTTTTGCCGGTACACTTTTATCCCGATGGCGATTGGAAGTTTACGGGATATGCGGGATTGGCAAGTCATGGTGGAACGTTGGGGTTGATTATAGCCCTTGCTATATTTTGTCGCAAGACCAAGATTCATTATCTCGATATTCTCGATATGATGGGTATCGCCGCACCGTTGGCGGCGGGTTTCATACGGCTTGCCAACTTGATGAATTCCGAAATTATAGGTTTGCCTACCAATGTGCCGTGGGCTTTTGTATTCGAGCGTGTGGATATGCTCCCTCGTCACCCGGCTCAGTTGTACGAGACTATCGCTTATTTTCTGTTTTTCTTGATTATGGTCGGGGTCGCTCGATATAAAAAGGATAATTACGGACGAGGTTTTTACTTCGGATTGTGTATTACTTTGATATTTTTGTCCCGCTTCTTTATCGAATTTTTGAAAGAGCGGCAGGTGGATTTCGAGAACGTGTTGCCTATCGATATGGGGCAGATATTGAGTATTCCGTTTGTCTTGTTGGGGTTATATTTCGTAATCACGAAGTGGAAGAAAGCGGTTCGATAGGTGGTCGCGCAAGAGTCGTTGTCCGGGAAATTTCGAAAGAAATTCTCAGAGTTCTTTTCTCAAATAGATCATATCGACGAGCTGTTTCCCTCCTTCGAAGATGGGGTGCGGATAATTGTCGGTAAAGAAACGAGGAATACGATGGGAGTAGCGGAACCCACAATGCACGTAAAAGGGTATCGTGAGAGGCGAGTCACCTGTGCCGACTTGCAGTATCGTGCCGGGTGCGTTGTAGCGATTTTCTATGTATTCGATTAGCCGACGGGCATATCCTTGTCGTTGGAATGGCGGATAGGTGGCCAGATTTTTAATTTCGTAAAGATTTTTCCCTTCTTGTGTGATAACACAGATACTTTTCAAATCGTCATCATACAATGCGAACATTTCGCCGCGGTCGAGATAGCGGGCTATCATAGTTTCGTTTTCGTCGGCCAATAAAAGCAGGTCGAGGAAGTCGGCCTTGTTTTGTGTGATGTGTTTGATTTCCACAAGATGTGAGAGGGTGGTTAACGGGGTAGGAAAATGTGGTCGGGGTAAACGATGTCGTGAAGAAAGAGCGCTTTGCCGGGGACCGAAGTTCCAGCGGCGCAACGGTTTTTTTGCTCGATGATATGGCAGAAGTCCTCCACCGAAAGTTTTCCCCGTCCTACATCGAGCAGCGTTCCTACGATGGCCCGCACCATGTTACGGAGGAAGCGGTCGGCAGTGATGGTAAATACCTGTCGTTCGCCTTCGGGTTCCCAGCGGGCGAATGTCACTCGGCAATTATTGGTTTTAACATCGGTATGCAGTTTGCTAAAACTGGTGAAATCGGTATATCGGTAGAGCTGTTCGGCCGCCGTATTCATTTTGTCGAAGTCGAGATCTCCCCGATAACGGCAGGCGAAGGATTCGATAAATGGTGATTTGTGATCTATTATGTAGTATTTGTAGGTGCGACTCAAAGCATCGAATCGACTGTGTGCTTCGGCAATGACGGGACGTATTTCGTAGACAGCTATGTCGGGCGGCAGAATACGATTGAGTTTGTCGGCCGTTTCGGTCGGATTGTCGAGGGGTATTGGAGCGTCGAAGTGGGCAACCATGAGTCGGGCGTTGACGCCGGCGTCGGTTCGTCCCGCTCCTGTCACCGGAGTTTCACGGCGGAGCAATGTGGCTAACGCTTTTTCAAGGACTTCTTGCACAGTGATTCCATTGGGCTGTATTTGCCAGCCATGATACTGCGCACCGTTGAAAGAGAGGTAGATGAAATAGCGTTGCATTTTTAAATAGGAATGGATTACCGGGAAACTCGTGTCCCGATAATCCATGTGAAAAGTTAGTCGTTTTCTAAATAGGTATATCCGTACAAACCCGATCGGTAGTTGGAGAGAAATTCTCTACCTTCTTCGGGAGTGATGATGCCGGCTTTCATAGACGAGGTTACCCATGTTTCCACACTGCGAACCAGTTTCTTGGGTGAGAACTGCACGTAGTCGAGGACTTCGGCCACCGTCTCGCCATCGATGACTTGGTCTATTTCGTAGCGGTCTTTGTACACGCTGACGTGCACGGCATTCGTGTCACCGAAGAGGTTGTGCATATCTCCCAATATCTCTTGATAGGCTCCCACGAGGAATACGCCTATGTAATAGGGCTCCTTGTTGTTGAGCGCATGTACGGCAAGGTGCGAGTTCGCTCCGTGCGACGAGATGAAATTATTGATTTTTCCGTCGGAATCGCAAGTAATGTCTTGTATGGTTGCCGTGCGGTCGGGGCGCTCGTCGAGCCGACTGATGGGCATGATGGGGAAAAGTTGGTCGATCGACCATGAATCTGGTAACGACTGGAACAGAGAGAAGTTGCAGAAATACTTGTCGGGCAGAAGTTTGGAGATTTTCCGAAGTTCTTCGGGAGCATGCTTCATGTCGGAGGCGATTTCGTTCACTTCGCGAGCCACAGACCAGAATAGTTGCTCTATCTGGGCACGGGTACGTAAGTCGAGCAGACCCAACCCGAACAGGTCGAGCGCTTCTTCCCGGATTTGCAGGGCATCATGCCACGATTCGAGCAACCGGGGTTGATTCATGTTGTCCCATATTTTATAGAGCTCGTCTACCAGTTCGTGAGGATTTTCACCGAGTTCTTCTTTCTCGTCCCATATCGGGAGCGAGGTAGTTTCCAGTACTTCGAATACTAGTACGGAATGATGGGCAGTAAGCGATCGTCCCGACTCGGTGATGATGTTCGGTTGCGGCAAATTGTTTTTAGCGCAAGCATCGACCAACGCCGAGACGGAGTCGTTGACATACTCCTGTATAGAATAGTTCATACTGCTCTCGCTCGATGAGGAACGGGTTCCGTCGTAATCGACACCCAAGCCTCCGCCGATATCGACAAACTCTACGTGGAATCCCATGTTTTGGAGCTGGACATAAAATTGCGAGGCTTCTTTGAGTGCATTTTTGATGCGGCGTATTTTTGTGATTTGGCTGCCGATGTGGAAGTGTATCAGTTTGAGGCAATCGGTCATCTTGGCTTTTTCCAAGAAATCGAGAGCTTCTAACAATTCGCTGGAATTGAGCCCGAATTTGCTTCCGTCACCTCCGCTTTCTTCCCATTTGCCGCTGCCTGAACTTGCCAGTTTGATGCGAATCCCGATGTTCGGACGTATTTTCAAGCGTTTGGAAATATCGGCTATGAGACGTAGTTCGTTCAGTTTTTCCACGACAAGGAAGATGCGCCGTCCCATCTTTTGAGCCAAAAGCGCCAGTTCGACGTAGTTTTCATCTTTGTATCCGTTACAGATGATGAGCGAGTTTTCATCGGTGTTGATTGCCAATACAGCATGCAATTCGGGTTTGGAACCCGCTTCCAAGCCGATGTTGAATTTTTTACCGTGACTGACGATTTCTTCCACCACCTGTCGCATTTGGTTGACCTTGATGGGGTAGATGATGAAGTTTTTGGCCGTGTAACCATATTCGTCGGCCGCTTGTTGAAAACATTTGGATATTTTCTCGATACGATTATCGAGAATATCGGGAAAACGCAACAATACGGGCGATGTGACATCGCGGACTTGTAACTCGTCCATTAATTCTTTCAAATCGACCGATGCGCTTCCCTCCCGGGGCGTTACAGCGACGTGCCCTTTGTCGTTGATCGAAAAATATTTCAGGCCCCACCCGTTGATGTTATATAGTTCGGCGGAGTCCTCAATACGCCATTTTCTCATTTTTTATAAACGAATTGAATTTAAGGGGTTATAAAAAATATACGGAGGGCAAAAGTACAGATAATAATTGAATAGAGAAAGCAGAAACGGTTTCAAAATGCAATAATGTGCGATTGTACAAAGATTTAACCTTTTTCTGAGTATATTTATTGAACATTTTGCAGGTTATATCGATATAAAGAGAGTGGAATGCCACATTTTCCGTTATGTAAAATTAGTAAAAAAGTATGCGGTATGCATGTTTTTTATACTTGTTGATAAAGGGAGTCGGCAAAAATGTTTATCTTTGCAACGATTGTCGAAAACAAGCCGGACTAGTTAATAAGAAAAAGTCCTATTGATTTTGTTCGCAATCTTTTCACAAGAGGAATTACTAACATTAATTTATTATAAGATGGTAAGCTACAAAGAATTAGGATTGGTAAACACCAAAGAGATGTTTGCTAAGGCTATCAAAGGCGGTTATGCAATTCCCGCTTTCAACTTTAACAATATGGAACAGTTACAGGCTATTGTCAAGGCTTCTGTTGAAACCAAATCGCCGGTAATTCTCCAAGTTTCGAAAGGCGCTCGTAACTATGCCAACCAAACATTGCTTCGTTATATGGCACAGGGTGCAGTGGAATATGCCAAAGAGTTGGGCTGCGAACATCCTCAAATCGTTCTGCACCTCGATCACGGCGATTCGTTCGAATTGTGCAAATCTTGTATCGATATGGGATTTTCTTCGGTAATGATCGACGGTTCTCACTTGCCTTACGAAGAGAATGTAGCTCTGACTAAGAAAGTAGTGGACTATGCTCACCAATTCGATGTAACGGTAGAAGGTGAGCTGGGTGTACTTGCCGGTGTAGAAGACGAGGTAAGTGCAGAACATCACACTTATACCGACCCCGAAGAAGTAATCGATTTCGCTACTCGCACAGGTTGCGATTCTTTGGCTATCTCTATCGGTACTTCTCACGGAGCTTATAAATTCAAACCCGAACAATGTCATGTAGATCCTAAGACGGGTCGTTTGGTTCCTCCTCCTTTGGCATTCGACGTATTGGATGCCGTTATGGAAAAACTTCCGGGCTTCCCCATCGTATTGCACGGCTCGTCTTCTGTACCCCAAGAAGAGGTCGATACGATCAACAAATACGGAGGAAAATTGGATGCCGCTATCGGTATTCCCGAAGAGGAATTGCGTAAAGCCGCTAAGTCGGCCGTTTGTAAAATCAACATCGACTCAGACAGCCGTTTGGCTATGACAGCCGCTATCCGCGAGGTGTTTGCGACGAAACCCGCAGAATTCGATCCTCGTAAATATTTGGGTCCGGCTCGTGACAACATGGAAAAATTGTACAAGCACAAAATTGAAAATGTATTGGGCAGTGCCGGTAAATTGTAATTAAGGATTTGATTACATACATAATGCCGCCGAGTTCTGAACGAGCTCGGCGGTTTTTGTTTTTAGGAGATAAAAATGAGATTAATTTAAATAGGTTCGGTAGGAAATCAGAAGGAGCAGTGTTTTTATATATCATTTAACCCCTCTCCTATTGCCACACCCCGTAATGCTACGGGATACGGTAGGGGAGGAGGAGAATACCCCATAAAGCTCCGAAGGGATAAAACGGTTCAATGTGATACTTTCAATCCTCTCCCTCTGCTCATCGCAGATGAGATAGGGGGAGAGGATTGAAAACAGAGGGGTTAAGAAGACCAGCATAAGCAAAATAAACGATCTTTCAACCCCTCTCCTCAGGAACTACCGTTCCTTCGGTCTCTCCCCTATATTTCCCTACGGAAACACAGGGGAGAAGGTTGAATTGTTATTATGCTTTATTGCTTTCCGGTAAAACTCGATAAGGGCAAGATTGTGTTTGTTGATGACTTCTCTTGCACCGTGTGCAAAGAGGTCAATATTTATTTGTTTGGTCTAAGGATATAAAAAAGGAAAGTTCTGCCGGAATCTCGATATCATAAAAAAAGGGGACTGATAGTATAACGATTCACATCGTTGTTTTTTCCGGCAGAACTTGTTCGTAATATCAAAGATGTCTCTTGTTTTTTTTCCCTTGAAACAAGAGAAAATGTAAGTCTGAATACTCGGCAAAGGTAGTGTTTTCGGAATTAAAAACAAAATTATAATTCTTATTCTGCGTGCTGAAAAAAGGGGGTTCGTTTATAAAAATATGATTAAATAGAGGTATGTCGATAGATGGGACTTTCCGTATCTGGATAATTGTCATATTATTATGCCTATGTTACCATTCGTGCCTATGTCTAATAGGCGGTTGCGGCGAGTTAATAAGAAAATACAAGTCTTGTATAATTTTATATTTTCAGTCGGAAGCAAGGGCGTTTTACGACCTAATACCGGCTATTATTTTTTCGGTTTCGTTTTGCAACCATAGGGCTTGCCGAGACTTTCTCCATTTAGCTGGGATAGGGGTATGGCGGTGTTTTGTGAAAATTTCGCCTGTAATGTTATCCGTATCCGGCGCACTCGCTGCATAGATCGCTCCGATCGCTCCTTTTCGGGGTGAGCTGATAAAGGGTCGAAAAAAAAGATTGGCTAACGGATCGACCCAAGAATGCATGGTGATCATGTCGGAATCGACGATACCGGGGTCGGCCGCATTTACCGATATTCCTTTATCTCGAATTTTCATAGACAAGTGTGCCGTGTATATGGTAAGGGCGAGTTTCGATTTTCCGTATGCCTTGAATCGTTTGTAGGTTCGGGGTGAGTCGGAGAAAAAAGAGGAATCTATTTTCCCGATATATCGGGTTAACGAAGTGGTCATGACAATGCGGCTCCCCGGGTGCATGAGCGGTATTAGCGACTCGGTGAGAAAAACGGTTCCTATGTAGTTGACGCCTATCGAGGTTTCGAATCCGTCGACGGTTTTACCGAAGTCCTTGCACATGACTCCTGCATTATTAACGAGTGCTTTTATGGAGATGCCCGTTTCTGTCAGTTGTTTACAAAAATGGGATATGGATTGGAATGAGGCAAGGTCGAGCGGCAAGAGGAGAATATCGGAATTACCGGTTTTCTCTATGATTCGTTGTCTGATAGGTTGTGATTTGGCTATATTCCGGCAGCCCATGATGACCGGGAGTTTTTGGGCAGCGAGAGCTTCGGTAATGGCTTGTCCTATGCTACCGTTCGCTCCGGTAACTATGTAATAATCTTTATTCATCGAGCAGACGGTGTTTTACAAATAGCCGTATGGAAGTGGGCATGACAGATGCCAAAGGAATCAGCAGACGGTTGAATACTCCGGGGATAAGTTGTTTTTTGCCTCGGAACAGGGCTTTTAATGCTTTGCGAACCAAGCGCTCGGTTGTCATAAGGACTCCTAACCGAACTCCCAATTTCAGTAGCCCGGGTTTTAATCCGTATAATCCGGTGGCAACGCCTCCGGGACAAACGACTGTGGCTACGACTCCGTAGTCGCGCAATTCGTAGCCCAAAGCCCGGGTGAACACTCTGATATAGGCTTTGGTCGCTGTGTAGAGCGCTATGCCGGGATAGGGTGTCCAACAGGATAAGGAGGACATGTTGAGTATGTATCCGTGTTTCCTATTGCACATGTCTGTGGCAAAGAGTCGGGATAGGCGGGTAACTGTACCGATGTGCAGTTGGAGCATCGTTTCTATCTTCTTCGGATCGGTGCGTGTTATTTCCTGAAAAGAGAATATGCCTGCATTGTTGATAAGAATCTCTATTTGTATTCCTTTTTGTCGGCAGTGGTCGTAAAGTTTGTTTGCCGCATCGGGTTGGGCCAAATCCATGCAAATGGTTTCGACCGATACGCCACTGGTGTTGACAATCTTTTTTGCTTCCCGATCGAGGTCTTCCCGGTCGATACTCACCATCACCAAATTAGCTCCCCGCGCAGCTAGCTGTCGAGCATATTCGAGCCCGATTCCCGAACTCGCTCCGGTGACGAGAGCCGTGTATGCCGAAAGATCTTTATTTCGTGGCATGGTGCATTTTCTCTATTTCCCGTGCGATACAAGGGGGAAGCTGTCCTTCCAAATGTTTGTGGCAGGCCATTTCGATGGAATACATGCGGGCGATACAATAGTTCGTATGATCGCACCCGCAACGTTCTTCGCCTTCGTTTTTCATGCGGTTGACAAAATCGGGTTCGTTGATGAGCGCACGTCCCATTTGTACGAATTCGAATCCGTGGTCGAGCACCTTTTCGATCGTCGGACGAGCAACCAAACCACCCACATAAATGAGGGGAAGTTTCAATGCTTTTCTAAATTCGAGCGCATCGTCCAGAAAATAGGCTTCTCGGAACGGGGATTTGGGTATCATGAATCGTCCGGCCAGTTTGACACCGTATTTTAGCCACCATGTTTTCATGTAATAAGTCATGGAGGTAATGGGCATTTCGCCTCGCATGACATACATGGGGGCTTTGCTGACGAACCCTCCGCTCAATACTAAGGCATGGGCTCCCAAGCGTTCGAGTTCTTGTGCGATGAGTATGCCTTCGTCGATTTCGATACCTCCCTTAAACCCGTCTCTCATGTTGGTTTTTACGATTACCGCCATATCGTTTCCGGCCGCTTTCATCACATTTTTCATGCATATGCGCATAAATCGCATGCGGTTGTCGAGCGAGCCTCCGTATTCGTCACGTCGCCGGTTGGTGTACGGGGACAGGAATTGGCTGATGAGATAACCGTGTCCGGCATGGATTTCTACTGCGTCGAATCCGGCATCACGTGCTGTGTTGACGGCAGTGCCAAAGGCTTTTGCGACTTCCTCGATTTCGTCTTTACGCATTCCTCTCACAAATGTGGGGGAATAGAGGTTGAATCCGGTCGATGCCGATATGGGAATCTGGCCGGCTGTGCTGCGGTGCGACATATTGCCGCAATGTCCAAGTTGAATGGAGGCTTTGGCTCCCTCGTCGTGAATGGCATCTGTAATGCGTCGCAGCGGTTTGACGATTTCGGGTCGCATCCATAATTGATGTTTGAACGAGAGCCCGTTTCGGGTTACCGAAGCATAGGCCAATGTGGTCATACCGATACCCCCTGCCGCTACGCTGCGATGGTAGTCATAGAGCATTTCGGTGGGTGCGTTATGGTCGCACATGCCTTCGAACGCCGCTGAGCGGATTGTGCGGTTTCTCAGGGTTATCGGGCCTATCGAAGCCGGAGTGAACAGTATGGACTGTTTTTGGGAATATTCGTTATCCATGTTGTCAATAGATGAAGGGTATTATTTTTTTTCGTTTTTCTTTTGTAAATTCTTCTCCGAACTCTTCGCTGTATCGCTTGTAAAGAGCCGCCGACCGTGGGGCGAGGTTGGCGAATGTCCACCAAGCGAATACGATTCCGGCCCATGACCAAGTGAGGATAGCGAATCCTACCCATTCGAGCCATTCTCCAAAATAGTTTGCCGACGATACCCATCGGAACATTCCTCCCTGCGGTATGTAATGCCGCCGGTCACCGGGCTTGCGCAGGTGGCGTATAATGGAGTCGGATTGAATGTTGATAAACATTCCCGCAAAGAAGATAATAACTCCGATGATGAATTGCGGAGAATAGAACCATTCGGCAGTGTAGTAGTCTAGGGGTGAGATATAAAAGATCCAACCTCCTTGCATGAGTGCGTTGAGCAGGTTGAAGATGATACCCATACTCACGATACTGAGTGGCATGCGGCTATTCCCTTTAATGAGAAAGGGGAATATGAAAGAGCGTTGGAAATAATGAATTTGAAACAAGACGAGGAATGTGATTCGAATCGGGTCGAACCGGTATTCGTCGGTGGCGAAAATCCATAAGAAAATCATGGCGATAAATACCGGAGCTTCCATGACGATCCAGCCTATGCGATTGGAAAGTGATGCTCCCCATTTTTTATCGAAAAGCATACCGTAGCCCGCGTTGATAAAATGTAGCGCGATGAAAACGATAAGTGCCGTAACGGCCATGACGACGAGGAATGTATTGAATGTAGCCGTGTCCATTGTGTTTTTTCGATATAAGATAAATGAATAGTAATGTTTTTACAAAAATAACGCATGATGGGATAGGGGCCGAGTAAGACGAATATGTTTTTTCTCGTGTTAAACCGCTTCTATTTTCATACATATTGCAAAAATAATGAAAATTAAAGAGATCGTTTCCGATTTAAATACTTTTCTGAAACCCTCTGTATTTTTACATAAAGAAACATTTTTTGTTTCGAACAAAAAGCGGAATAGAAAGGTTTTATACAAAATGAGGACCTGTGAATATTTAAAAATAGATAATTGTCCACAATAAATCGAAGGAGGATTTAATTTTGTAACGTCTGACTTTGTGAAAATTAAGATGAAAAAGATGCGAAAACTAAGTTTGTTTATTATTTTGCTCGGTCTTTTGGAGCCGGTGAGTCTGAGGGCTCAACATGTGGAACCGATAGCTTTCGGCGATTTTGAACATTGGGTAACTCGTGAAATCAAGGAATCTGCTTTGTTGGGAGGAAAAACGAAGACTGTATACGCCATCGCTCCGACACAGTATATCAAAGGGAATAAAGCGTATCGGAACATGGGCGGTTCTCCCTGGGCGTCGTCGAATGTGATGGCGAATGTAATGGGGATAGTGAAAACCAGTAATACCGTACGACCGGAGAAACGTCAAGATGGCGGGACTTGTGCTTGTATGGAGACCGTCATAGAGGATTGTCGTGTGTTGGGTATGATGAATCTTCACGTGTTGGTGAGCGGAAGTATTTTTTTAGGAGAGGTGAACGAGCCGATTCGTTCGACGAGTAATCCCTATGGCAAAATGGAAATGGGTATACCGTTCACCAAACGCCCCGTGCGATTGATTTTCGATTATAAATATAAGGCTTCGCCCGATGATTTCCGTACGGAATCGACCGGATTCAGTTCTCGGAAACAGTTGGCCGGAAGAGATAGCGCGGAAGTATATATTTTGTTGCAGCACCGGTGGGAAGACGAGGACGGAAATGTGTTCGCTCATCGTGTGGGCACTGGGAGAGAACGATATATAAAGAGTACACCCGATTGGGTTAACGGTCATAGTGTGCCTATTCACTACGGGGATATTACCGATAAGCCTTTTTACAAATCTTATATGGGGCTTATTCCCGAAGATAAATCGTATTATTGCCGAAACAGCAAAGGCGATATGGTTCCGGTGGTCGAAGTGGGTTGGGGAGAAGCCGACGAACCGGTAACGCACATGTTGGTAATGGCTTCGGCTACTTGTGGAACGGCCTATATAGGAGGATTGGGCAATACTTTTTGGATCGATAATATAGCGTTGGGGTATTAGACGGCGTAAATTATTCTCTCGCTATTTCTACGTTTATTGCACTGTTCTTTTAGTTTAGTAGGAAAACTGTGGGGTAGACATGAATTTTAGCGATGAATTGCTTGACGATAGCTACAATTCAGGCTCTTCGGAGAAGGATTGAGAAGATAATAAATTATGTTTTTGAGAGTTTAACCCCCTCGTCCTGCGGGCACTCCCCCTATCTCATCTGTGATGAGCAGAGGGAGAGTGTTGATACCTTGATACATTTCTTCTGTTGTGGATATTTATTTAACCCTTCTGTCCTTCGGACACCTCCCCTATATTTTGCGATGCAAAACACCCCGTAAGGCTACGGGACACGGCAGGGGAGGAGTGAGTGGCTGTCTCGTAATGCTACGGGACAAGCCGAAGGTGCGAGGGACAAGAGGAAAGGAGTCGAGAGGTTTCTCCTTTCGACTTTAATTCCGTAGTAAAGAAGTGCTTAATTTTGTTTGAAGATATAGATGATAACTCCTGTTTGATTGGAGGAACCCGTGCTGCGCTCGAATCGCGATTTGCGGGCGGCGGCTTCGGCGGATGCCCGCAACTTCGGGTTGGAGAATGCCGTGCCTTTGCTGCCGTTAACCGTAGCGATAGCACTGATGACTTTTCCTTGCGGATCCACGGTTATGGATATGGCGATGATACCGGCATCGTTACTGTTGTCGTATTCGGGATATGGTAATGAACCTACGAGTCCGCGTCCGCCGAGGTTGTATCCTCCATATCCTCCCACACCGGTTATTTCGCCGGTCGAAGAGTTACCGAACGGATTGCCCTGCGTGCCGCTTCCTTCGTCGCTATCGCCTCTGCTGCCGTCATTGGAAACTCCTTTCCCGAAAGCATTTTTGACTTGATTGGCTATGCGCTCGTTTTTTTTATTCTCTTGTATGGTTTTATCTTTTTTATCTTCTTTCTTTTCGATGTGTATGCTTTCCTCGTCGGTTTGAGTTAGTAGCTCATCTTCGTTTTCACGGGGACGTTCCGCCTCGGTTTGTTCGGGACGATCGGCATTCGATTCAAACATACCTGCCGATTCATCTACAAAACCTACTTGTACCAATACGCCGCTACCTGTGCCGATGGGTTCCTTTCCTAAGAAAGTGAGCCACAGGACAAACAGGACGACTATGTGCAAGACGATTGTCGTGACAAGTGCCAGTATTTTATCTTTTTTCTGTTGTTCCACGGAAAACGGAAAAGGGTTATGGGTTGTGTACGGGCTTGGCGGCCAGTACCATTTTTAATCGGTTGTCGTTGGCTATATTGAGTATTTTGACGATTTCGCGATAGGGGACTGTTTCGTCGGCATAAAGAGCGACGAATCGCTCGGTGTCGTGTTGCGGGGTTTCTGCCAATTTCTGTACCAGTTGGTCGTATGTGACAGGTTGTGCCGCTTCGTTTCCGAAAGCGATGTAATAGTTCAAATTTTCATCGATCGTTACCCGTGTGAGCGGTTTGGCCGCCGCTTGCTGATTGCTTTGCGGAAGGTTTACCTTTATGGAGTTGGGAAAGACGATCGTAGAGGTGATCATGAAGAATATGAGCAACAGGAATATGACATCGGTCATCGATGCCATACTAAACGTCGCGTCTATTTTATGTCTTCGTTTGAGTGCCATGATGTCCGAATTATTCTGCTGGCTCGTTGAGCAAATCCATAAATTCCATAGTCTTCGCTTCCAACTGATTCATCACCCCGTCTACACGTGATACGAGATAGTTATAGGCAAAGAGTGCGATAATTCCGACGATGAGACCGGCTACGGTCGTTACCAGTGCTTCATAGATACCTCCCGACAGCGTGGAGATATCGGCATTGTTTCCGGCCGATGCCATGTTGTAGAAAGCCCTCACCATACCAGTGACGGTCCCGAGGAACCCCAACATGGGTGCTCCCGCGGCAGTTGTCGCTAACCACGGAAATCCTTTTTCGAGTTTGGCGATCTCGATGTTTCCCACGTTTTCGATGGCTACTAAAACATCGTTCATGGGACGACCCAAGCGAGAGATACCTTTGGCGATAAGTCGGGAATAGGGCGTATTGGTTTTTTTGCAGAGTTTCAATGCGCTGTCTATGTCGCCTTCGTGGATATAGTCTTTGATCCGTTCCATAAACGTATTGTCTTCGCGTGCGGCTCGTCTGATGACTTGCAGCCTTTCGAAAAAAATGTAGATGGATAACAAGGAGAGCAACAAAAGGGGAATCATGATGATTCCTCCCTTGCAGGCGAGTTCCCAAAGATTCAAATCACCTGCGGTTTCGACCGTGGGTGTCAGAACAGGGGGAGTCACAAGCGTGTCGGTAGTCTGCAAAAGCAATGTCAATAAATTCATGGCGTTCGGTTTAATGGATTATTTCAGGCATTCTTTATATTGTTTGATGGTTTCCCGCAGACCTAAATACAGAGCATCGCAGATGAGGCAATGCCCGATGGATACTTCGCTTAGGAAAGGGATTCTTTCATGCAGGAACCGGAGGTTTTCAAGGCTTAAATCGTGCCCGGCGTTTACGCCCAATCCCAAGCCGCGTGCATGCTCGGCTGCTTCGACGAATGGTTTTATCGCATCTTCTTTGTCTTGTGGATAGCGAACGGCGTAGGGCTCGGTATATAATTCGATACGGTCGGCTCCGGTTTTTGCGGCGTATTCGACTATCTCTAAATCCGGTTCTACGAAAATGGAGGTTCGTATATTCGCTGATTTACAAAGGTCGACCACTTTGGAAAGAAAATCGAAGTTGTTTTTGGTGTCCCAACCTGCATTTGATGTAATGACATCGTGTGCATCGGGAACGAGCGTCACTTGCGTGGGTTTCACTTTGAGAACCATGTCGAGAAATTTTTCGGAGGGATAACCTTCGATGTTGAATTCGGTGCTTACAGCAGGTCTTAATTCATACACATCGGCATAACGTATGTGGCGTTCGTCGGGACGGGGGTGAACCGTGATACCTTCTGCTCCGAATGATTCACAGTCCAAAGTGACTTTTAACACGTTTGGAATATTACCGCCTCTTGCGTTTCGCAAGGTGGCTATTTTGTTGACATTTACACTTAATTTTGTCATTTCTCTTTATTAACCTTATCTCGCTTTGGTGTTGAAACCTTCGGTATTGTCGGTAATAATTTTAACTCAAACAATCCGACGGGTTTGTCCACCGAAAAAATACCTATATTTGTATAGTGTAGGACTCATTTCGGCAAAGCCAAGTCGGAAATATAATTCCCTCTTGTCTCTGCACTCACCTTTCACTATATTTGCATAAAATGCGAAAAGAAGGTGCAGTCCGGCGTAAAAAGCAAACGGATTTGTTTTATCCTGCACACACCTTTCATTATTTTTGTATAATCTTTACCGCAAAAATAATACGAATTACAGAAATATGAGCAAAAAATGAAAGCAAAAGATATGATATTGCCCGAAATACCTCTTTTAACCCCGGGAATGTCGGTCAAACAAGGGTTGGCGACGATGCAGATGTCTGGATTGTCGAGCTTGCCGATTGTGGACGAGGGCTCGTATGTCGGAGTCGTTCATGAGAAAGAGCTGCTTCGGGACGATGTAGCCGGAAAGATCGGGCGCGAAAACTGGCGTACTCCGTCTGTTCGGGAAGAGAGCCATTTGTTCGATGTCGTCAATCAACTTGCTCAATACTCCGACGATATACTTCCGGTGGTAACGACCGATCACCGTTATGTGGGCGCGATATCCATTCATTCGGCTTTGGTTGCGGTCGCTCATTTGTGCCAAACCTCTTCTTCGGGAGCGATTATTGAATTGGAGATTCCGCGAGAAGATTATTCGGCTACCGAGTTGACTCGATTGGTGGAGGATAACGATTGTCGAGTGATGAATTTGATGATTCGTCCCGATGAGAAAACAGGTATATGGAAGGCTTGTTTGCGAATAGACAGGGAAGATGCCACCCCTGTGCTTCGTTCGTTGGAGCGGTTCGATTATCGGGTAGTGAGTTATTACCAGTTGCATGGAGTCATGGACGAGCGGATAGAACAAAGGATAAAAGAATTGATGTATTATCTTGAAATATGAAGTAGAAATATATGAGGATCTTATTATTCGGGCATACTTATCAACCATCTCGATCGGAACAGATTCGGCATGTGTTGCAGACATTGTCCCGTACCGAGGCGGAGCTTGTAGCGCACGGGGATTTTTATGATTTTTTATCGAAAGAATTTCCCGATGTTTGTCATAGAATCGGGGAGATCGATTGTCGAAGCGATTATACTGCCGATATGGCATTGAGTATCGGCGGGGACGGTACTTTCCTGCGGGCTGCCGAAAAAATAGGCGACAGGGGTATTCCTGTTTTGGGTGTGAATATCGGTCGTCTGGGCTTTTTAGCCGATGTCCCTGCCGAAGAAGTAGAACCGGTATTGAACGAAATTTTAGAGGGAAAGTATAAAATAGAGGAGCGATCGTTGCTTCAAGTCGAGTTTAACGGTTTGTCGGAGAATTTTTGGCCTTATGCTCTTAATGAGGTCGCTGTCTTGAAGCAGGATACTTCATCGATGATTTCCATTCATACGACTGTGGGAGATAGTTATTTGAATACCTATCAGGCCGATGGTTTAATCGTGGCGACACCTACCGGCTCGACCGCTTATTCGATGAGTGTAGGAGGCCCTATTATTATGCCTCGGGCTGCCAATTGGGTTATTTCGCCTGTGGCGCCGCACAGTTTGACGGTTCGACCGTTGGTCGTGAATGACGATATGAATATTACGTTGCGTGTGGATAGCCGCAACCATAGTTATTTGTTGAGTCTCGACGGTCGTTCGGTTATGTTGGATACAGATTCGCAAGTCGTGTTGCGAAAGGCTCCGTTTTCCATAAAAGTGGTGAAGCGATTGGGCCATAGTTTTTCGGCAACGCTCCGCGCGAAATTGATGTGGGGGGTCGATAAACGGGAGTGACCCGATTTTTTTATAAAGCAAGAACGCCACAAACTGGGGTTTCCCGGCAGTTTTGTGGCGTTCTCTTTCTAATTATGGAGCTTTATAGGTTTAATAATGGATATTCGGGCATGTAAATGAAGGTGGAGACGAATAGCCCGACCAGAGAAAGTATCCAAAGAACCAGCAGGAAAATGTTGAGTGCCGACGATTGGGCTTTCCAGTGGAATATAGATCCTAATACGGCTCGAAGTATGGCATACAAAGGGATACCGAAAGTAAAAAATAGCGAGAGTGTGAATACCACCAGTTCCCAATGTCCGTTAAGAACGTGCATCCCTCCGGGAAAAATCGAGAAGAAGGGGGTCGTTATGGTTGCTGTCCCTAAGAAAAAGAAACCTAGAATACTGATGATGCAGGTAACTAAGGCTCCGATAATGGATATGGCGATAAGCCCGCCGATACAAATAAATATGAATTTGAAAAGTCCACGGAATATACTCCCCATGCTTCGCCAAATCGAATTGGCGACACCTCTGTTTCGGGAGACATTTTCTTTTTCTTCTTCTACGGCTCTTTTGATATTGTCGACAGTGGGTGTTTCACCTCGCATTTCGAGTTTTTGAGAGGTCGTGCGGGCTTCGGGAATACATATCCAAAGCAACAGATATATCCATACCGATGAAGCCCATAAGGGTAACAGCAATACCATGATGACGCGAATGGCTACCGTGTCTATACCGAAATAGTAGCCCATACCGGATGCTACACCTCCTAATATGCGATTGTCGGGGTCGCGGTACAGCCGTTTGGTCGATTTGTGAGATTCGTTGTTCGGAGTATCGGTCGTTTGCCCAGAGTTATCGCCTTCCGCATTATTGTCGGGAGCCGTTCCCGAATCGAGTGGGTTTTCTATTTCGTCCGGTTGGCCCATTATGGCGATGACTTCGTTGACCTCTTGCAGGGTGATTACTTGCATGCCGAACCCTAACCTTTCCTTGAAAAGTTCGGAAATGCGGCTTTCGATGTCGTTCATGATTTCTTGCCCGCCTTCTTCTTTTTTGAAATGGTCGTGTAGTGCTTCTAAATAAGATTCGAGGACGGTATAGGCATCGTCGTCGATATTGAAAATCGTTTTGTCGAGATTGACGGTTACGGTCTTTTTCATATAAAAGTGTATTTGGTTTATTGTTCTTTGATGTGGTCTATGACTTGATTCAATTCTTTCCAAGCGTTGTCGAGTTCGTTTAGAAAAACAGTTCCTTCGGGAGTAAGTTCATAATACTTCCTCGGGGGACCTTGCGTGGATTCTTCCCAAACGTAAGTAAGTAATCCGGAGTTTTTAAGGCGGGAAAGAAGCGGGTATAGCGTTCCCTCCACTACAATGAGTTTCGCTTCTTTGAGCGATTGGATAATATCAGAAACATAGGCTCTTCTTTTTTGAAGAATCAACAGGGTACAATATTCCAGTATCCCTTTTCTCATCTGAGATTTAACGTTGTCTGTATTCATGTTTAGTACCTTTTACAACACAAATATAGGTATGGTTTAGTAGTTTGTATCGCATGGTACTAAATAAATATGATTTTTTAACTAATGGGGTGTTATTTCGGTTTTGTTGTGGAGCGAAACTATTTTTGGGGAACCGGTGGTAAATAGATTTTACCGACAATTCTTTTCGTGGGGGGGGTGGATTCAATGGAGAATTCGGGGATAGACATGAATTTTAGCGATGACTTGCTTGACGGTAGCTATATTTTAGGCTCTTCGGAGAAGGATTGGGAAGATAATAAATTATGTTTTTGAGAGTTTAACCCCCTCGCCCTGCGGGCACTCCCCCTATCTCATCTGTGGTGAGCAGAGGGAGAGTGTTGATACCTTGATGCGTTTCCTCTGTTGTGGATATTTAGAAGCTGTTTTAAATTTATTCCGAGACAGGGGCTCAATATGGCCGGAAAACATACCTGCCTGCAATGATAATATTATTTCTCAATAAATTTAAAACGGCTTCTTATTTAACCCCTCCGTCACTTCGTGCTACCTCCCCTATATTTTGCGTTGCAAAACACCTCGTAAGGCTGCGGGATGCAGAAGGGAAGAGGACTTATAATGCTGCTTCAAATATTCTTTTTCACCTCTGTCTGTGAATACAAGAGAGAAGTTAAAAGAGAATCGCCTCCGATTTTTTTTAAGCCGATATCCCGACTAATTATCGATCGAACCATTTTTGTCCGATTTTGTTCAAGTGCTCCAATTCCATTATCTTCGCAAATGGAAAAGGAGAAAGTAGATGTTTGTTTATCGAGACGAGGAATTCGGGGAGATTTATATTCGTTCGGATAGTCGGGCGTGCCGTTTGATATTTAGAGTAAAGGATAATGGTTTGCAGATTACTTGCCCGGAAGGATATGCTGTAAACCGGGTGAAATCGGCGGTGGACGATAACCGTGAAAAACTGAGGGCGTTGGTGTCTCGAAGCGTGACGATACGGAAAAATCGAGTTTTGTCTACGGGCGATAGTATTCCTTGCTATGGAGGAGATATATGTTTATTGCCGGGTGTGTCGAATAAGTTTTTATTTCGGTATGAGGGTGATTATTTACAGGTGTTTTGTCCTCCGGGAATCGATTTGAATGAGACGAATGTACGGAAAACGTTGTCGCGGGGAGTGGGTCGTTTCGTTTACAGAAGGGCGCAAGAGGTTTTACCTCGGAGGCTGAATCAAATCTCGTCGAGATTGGGGTTACCAGTGGTTTCGGTAACGATAGGTCGCGGGCGGCGAAAGTTGGGGCATTGTACCCGTCGGGGAGAGATACAGTTGTCGTTTTATTTGATGTACCTACCCGAAGAGTTGATCGATTATGTTATTTGCCATGAGCTCGCTCATCTAAAATATATGGATCACAGTCCATTATTTCATGCTTTGTGTAATCGTTATTGTGGGGGCAGAGAACTTTTGTTGCGGAAACAATTGCGTTCTTTCGCATTTTTATTATATTAAATAAGAATATATTTGTTGAAAAATATTTAAATTTTAGGTGCGAATTATCCTATTTTGGTTCGTAGGGAATCTGTGGAGTTGCGTATTATATAATATTGTGCTATCTTTGTGGCGGTTGGAATGGAAGAGGGGGCAATGATGTCCCCTCGTTTTTTTCTTTGCATAGAGTCGTTATGATAGATAAAAAAGAAATAGAGGCATTTGTTGAAGAAGGGTTGACCGGAAGCGACTGTTTCGTAGTCGATGTACAAGTAAAACCCGATAATGTGATTGTCGTGGAAATAGATAACGAAGAGGGTGTGGATATAGATCGCTGCGTGGCGTTACATCGTTTTTTGGAATCGAAGCTCGACCGAGATGTCGAAGATTATGAATTGGAGGTTGGGTCGGCAGGGATTACCTCTCCGTTCAAAGTCCTCGGGCAGTACAAGAAAAATATAGGCAAGGAAGTGGAATTGTTGACCAAAAACGGCATGAAACTTTCGGGGATATTGAAAAGTGCCGATTCGGAGAAATTTGTCGTGACGATAACCAAGAAAGTAAAGAGCGAAACCAGTAAACGAAAAGTGGAGGTCGAGGAAGACCTCGCTTTTGGATATGATGAAGTAAAATATACAAAATATCTAATCAGATTTAAATAATATGGCAAAAAAAGAGGAACCCGTTAGCATGGTCGATACCTTTGCAGAGTTCAAAGAGTTGAAGAACATCGAAATAACTACGATGATTAGTGTGCTGGAAGAATCTTTCCGCAACGTATTGGCAAAGATGTTCGGGACCGATGAAAACTTCGATGTAATCGTGAATCCGACGAAGGGGGATTTCGAAATATGGCGTAACCGTGAGATTGTGGAAGACGGAGCGGTGACCGACAGTAATTTGCAGGTTTCTTTGTCGGAAGCTCGGAAAACAGACCCCGATTTCGAGGTCGGCGAGGAGATGACCGACGAGGTGCATTTCGAGAAATTCGGTCGTCGAGCTATTTTGAACTTGCGCCAAACACTGGCTTCGAAGATTCTCGATTTGCAAAAAGATGCCATATACAATAGATATAAAGATAAAATAGGCGAATTGGTAAGTGCCGAAGTTTACCAGATTTGGAAAAAGGAGATGTTGTTGATCGATGACGACGGTAATGAGTTGCTGTTGCCGAAAGCCGAACAGATACCTTCGGATTTTTACCGGAAGGGTGAGACCGTGCGGGCTGTCGTGTTGGAAGTCGATAACAAGAACAACAATCCTAAAATTTTGGTATCCCGCACGTCCAATGAATTTCTTCGCCGTCTTTTCGAGCTCGAAGTGCCCGAAATTCACGACGGTTTGATTTTGATAAGAGCGATTGCCCGTATTCCGGGAGAGCGTGCTAAAATTGCCGTTGAATCGTATGACGATCGTATCGATCCGGTAGGAGCTTGCGTGGGTGTGAAAGGTTCGCGTATACATGGTATTGTCCGGGAATTGCGCAATGAAAATATCGATGTTATTAATTACACGGCCAATCCATCACTGTTTATACAACGCGCTTTGAGTCCGGCCAAGATTTCTTCGATTCGGTTGAATGAAGAGGAGAAGAAAGCAGAGGTATTTCTTAAACCTGAGGAGGTCTCGTTGGCTATCGGTAAAGGCGGCTTGAATATTAAGTTGGCTTGCATGCTTACGGGTTACAATATCGATGTTTACAGAGATATAGACGAGGAAGAAGAGGAGGACATTTACCTCGACGAATTCAGCGACGAAATCGACGACTGGGTGATCGAGGCCTTGAAAGGTATCGGATGCGCTACTGCGAAGAGTGTGCTTGCGTTGCCTCGTGAAACATTGATCGAGAAAGCCGACCTCGAAGAGAACACCGTGGACGAAGTTCTCGCTATTTTGAAAGCGGAGTTTGAAGAGTAATCCGTTTTCGGGACCGATACAATGCGGTCTTTGTGCCTTTGTCGGAGGCATCTTTAATTCTTCCATTATTTATAAACTAAAACTGAGTATGTCGATAAGGTTAAATAAAGTAGCAAGAGACTTGAATGTAGGAATTCAGACGGCGGTCGAATTTCTTCAAAAGAAAGGTTTTACGGTTGAAGCTAACCCTAACACCAAGATAACCGACGAACAGTATGCACTGCTTGTCAAGGAGTTCAGTAAGGACAAAAATTTGAAACTCGAATCGGAGAGCATTAGTCTTGAACGTCATAAGGAAAAGAGCAAGGCGACATCGGCTACCGAATCGGAGGAGGGGAATTCTTCATCGGCAATAAAGGAAGAACCGAAGGAGCTGAAAACAATTATTCCCGAGACACAACGCCCGAAAGTGGTCGGTCAAATAGATCTCGACGCGTTGAATCGTCCGAAGTCGTCCGAACATAAAAAGGAAAGTCCGGTAGAGAAAAAAGAGCCGGTTAAATCGGAGGAGAACAAGGTCGAAGTGAAAACGAAAGAGGAAAAACCAGAGCCGGCGGTGTCGGCCCGTGAAGAAGTGAAGCCTGCCGAAGAAGAGAATAAGCCGGTCGCCGAACCTAAACAAGAGGTTGTCTCTCAATCGAACCCAGAACCTCAAATAGTTGAACCGAAAGTAAAAGAGGAGCCTGTCGAGCAAGAGGTTAAAGAAGAAAAGGAAGTCGAGGAATCCCATGAAGACGAGGTGTTTACCATTAATCGTCCGGCGTTTACCTCGAATATCAATGTCGTCGGTAAAATAGATCTCGATGCGTTGAATCAACAGACTCGTCCGAAGAAAAAGACGAAAGAGGAAAAACGTAAAGAGCGGGAGAGTAAAGAGAAACAGAGACAAGAATCACACAAGGCTGCCGGTGGTGACGATGCTAATCAGCAAGGTGGTGAACGTAGGAAGCGTCAACGAATCAGTAAAGAAAAGGTAGATATATCGAAAAGCATTTCATCGATGGGTGGACAACCCTCCCGTGGAGGAAATGGCAAAAATAACGGAGGAAATAGACCGAATAAACAAAAACAACGTCCTATAAAGGCCGAGGTGAGCGAGGAAGATGTACAAAAGCAGATAAAAGAGACATTGGCTCGCCTCACCAATAATACAAAAGGACAGAAGAAATCGGCCAAATGGCGTAAAGAAAAACGCGAGGCTTTCTCGAATCGCGAACGTGAACTCGCCGAAATGGAGGAAGCTGAAAGTAAAGTGTTGAAGCTGACGGAGTTTGTTACGGCAAACGATTTGGCTTCGATGATGAATGTTCAGGTGAACGAGGTTATCGCTACCTGTATGAGTATCGGCATGATGGTGTCGATCAATCAGCGTCTCGATGCCGAGACGATCAATATCGTTGCGGAAGAATTCGGTTTTAAGACCGAATATGTAAGCGCCGAGGTGGTCGAGGCTATTCATGAAGAAGAGGATAGGGAAGAAGATTTGACATCTCGTCCTCCTGTCGTGACCGTGATGGGACACGTGGATCATGGTAAAACTTCATTGCTCGACTATATTCGCAATTCGAATGTGATTGCCGGGGAAGCCGGAGGTATCACTCAGCATATCGGTGCATATAATGTGAAATTGGAAGATGGACGTCGTATCACTTTCCTCGATACTCCGGGTCACGAGGCATTTACGGCTATGCGTGCCCGCGGAGCTCAGATGACCGATATCGCCATTATTATCGTCGCTGCCGACGACAATGTAATGCCCCAAACTGTGGAGGCCATCAATCATGCTTCGGCAGCCGGTGTTCCCATTGTGTTCGCTATCAATAAGATCGATAAGCCGAATGCCAATCCTGACAAGATTAAAGAGGAGTTGGCTAATATGAACTACCTCGTAGAAGATTGGGGCGGTAAATATCAGTCGCAGGAGATTTCGGCTAAAAAAGGAACCGGAGTACATGAATTGATGGAAAAGGTTTTGTTGGAGGCCGAATTGCTCGACTTAAAAGCGAATCCCAACCGGAGGGCTACCGGTTCGATTATCGAGTCCACATTGGATAAAGGGCGTGGATATGTTGCTACCGTATTGGTGCAAAACGGGACTTTGCATAAAGGCGATGTCGTGTTGGCGGGAACCAATCACGGAAAGGTAAAAGCTATGTTCAACGAAAGAAATGCCCGTATCGAAGTTGCCGGTCCGTCGGCTCCCGTTCAGATTCTCGGTTTGAACGGTGCTCCTCAGGCAGGTGATGTGTTCCATGTGATGGATACGGAACAAGAGGCACGCGAGATTGCCAATAAACGCGAACAATTGCAGCGCGAATTGGGCTTGCGTACTCACAAGTTATTGACTCTCGACGATATAGGTCGTCGTATAGCTGTCGGCAATTTCCAAGAGTTGAATTTGGTTGTGAAGGGCGATGTGGACGGATCGGTGGAGGCTTTGAGCGATTCGCTTATCAAACTATCCACCCCCGAAATACAAATCAATGTATTGCATAAGGCCGTAGGACAAATATCCGAATCGGATATTACGTTGGCCGCCGCATCCAATGCTATTATCATCGGATTCCAAGTGAGACCCTCCGTGGCTGCTCGCCGATTGGCCGAGAAAGAAGGAGTCGATATACGTCTCTATTCGATCATCTACGATGCTATCGAGGAGGTTAAATCGGCTATGGAAGGTATGTTGTCTCCCGAAATCAAAGAGGAGATATTGGGTACGGCCGAGGTTTTGGAAACTTATCATATCACGAAAGTCGGTACGGTTGCCGGCTGTATCGTGAAAGAAGGTAAGCTGAAACGGTCGAGCAAGATACGTTTGATACGAGACGGTATCGTGATTTATAGCGGAGATTTGGGCTCTCTGAAACGCTTCAAAGACGATGTTAAAGAGGTGACTACGGGATTTGAATGCGGATTGAACATCACGAACTACAACGATGTTAAGATAGGCGATCTCGTAGAGGCTTATGAGGAGGTAGAAGTGAAAAAGACGCTTTAAGAAAGAAACGTTTTTCGGGAATAGAGAGGCTGCCTCGTAGGTACGGGGCAGCCTTTGTTATCGCCTTTGACGGATAATAAGACGGAAATACGGAGTATTCAAAATAAAAAAGTAATTTTGCAGGGTTAAGAATCGGGAGTGTGAAAGATGAATTATGTTGATTTTACTATCCTATTGATCGCCGTTATAGGTTTTCTGTACGGACTCATCAAAGGGGTTATCCGTCAGGTAGGTTCGTTGGGCGGGTTTATCGCAGGTATGGTCGTCGCCCGGTTTTTCGGAGGTTCGTTCTCTGCATTGTTGAGGGAGATGTTCGATTTGCCTGAGGGTGTAAGCCGGGTTATCGCATATTCGTTATTGTTCCTTATCGTTTACATTATATGCGTTCAACTGATGAGGCTGATACATCACATTACGCATCATGTGGCATTGGGGTGGCTCGATAGATTGGCCGGGGCTTTGTTCGGCGCCGTCAAATATTTGGTCATATTGAGTATAGTGCTTAATCTCGTTCATATTATTGATCCTAAGGGTAAACTGATTCCGGAAAAAGAGACGGCTTCGTCACAGTTCTATGGATATACATTGCGTGTAGCTCCGTTGCTCTTTTCGAGGGCACAAGAGCAGTTCGTTTCGGAAACCAAACCGACGAGGGGATTGTTTATACCTTATTCGATATGCAACGAGCCGTATCTCTGTTGTGAAAATTGTAAAGCAGATTAAAAATGAAACAGGATAATTCAAATGAAATATTAAACGACGTTACTACTAACGATTATAAATACGGATTTGTAACCGATATAGAGACAGATATTATTCCTACCGGATTGAACGAGGATATTATCCGCCATATTTCGGAGAAGAAAAAGGAGCCGGAATGGTTACTTGAATTCCGTCTGAAAGCATACGCTTACTGGAAGACGCTCGAAATGCCGCATTGGGCTCATTTGAATATTCCCGATATAGACTATCAGGCTATCAGTTATTATGCCGCTCCCAAGACCAAAGAGGCTCCGAAAAGCCTCGATGAAGTGGATCCTGAGCTACGCAAGACATTCGACAAGCTGGGAATTTCGCTCGAAGAACAGATGAAACTGTCGGGTATAGCGGTCGATGCGGTGATGGATAGTGTGTCGGTACGGACAACTTTTCGGGAAAAACTGGCCGAATTGGGTGTCATTTTCTGCTCGTTCAGCGAGGCGGTGAAAGATTATCCCGATTTGGTGAAACGTTATTTAGGCTCGGTTGTTTCGTATCGGGACAATTTTTTTGCAGCGCTTAACTCGGCCGTATTCAGTGACGGCTCGTTCGTTTATATCCCCAAAGGAGTCCGGTGTCCTATGGAATTATCTACCTATTTCCGTATCAACGCCGCTAATACGGGACAGTTCGAACGAACATTGATTGTTGCCGATGACGACAGCTATGTGAGCTATCTCGAAGGTTGTACGGCTCCTATGCGTGATGAGAATCAATTGCACGCAGCTATCGTGGAAATTGTAGTGCATGATCGTGCCGAAGTGAAATATTCGACCGTGCAGAATTGGTATCCGGGCGACAAGGACGGGAAAGGCGGTATCTATAATTTCGTGACGAAGCGAGGCATGTGCAAAGGCGATCACTCTAAGCTCTCTTGGACGCAGGTGGAGACGGGGTCGGCCATTACTTGGAAATATCCCAGTTGTGTGCTGGCGGGCGATCATTCGGTCGGGGAGTTTTATTCGGTGGCTGTTACCAATAATTATCAACAAGCCGACACGGGAACGAAGATGATACATATTGGGAAAAACACCCGCAGTACGATCGTGTCGAAGGGTATTTCGGCGGGTCGTAGCCAGAATAGCTATCGAGGACTCGTGAAAGTGTTGCCGAGTGCCGAGAATGCAAGGAACTTTACCCAGTGTGACAGTCTGTTGTTGAGTTCCGATTGCGGGGCGCATACTTTCCCGTATATGGAGATTCTGAATGATTCGGCCGTGGTAGAGCATGAAGCGACTACTTCGAAAATCAATGAAGACCAAATATTCTATTGTAACCAGCGTGGAATCCCTACCGAGGATGCCGTGGGTCTTATCGTGAACGGATATGCCAAAGAGGTGATGAATAAACTGCCTATGGAGTTTGCCGTTGAAGCGCAAAAGCTATTGCAGATCTCGTTGGAAGGTTCGGTAGGTTAAGGAAAATAGTAGAATGATATGAAAAGGATTGCGTATCGTTTTTTTCTCATTGTGTTATTGAGTGTTTTGGCTGTGGAGGTTTTTCCTGTTTCGGCGCAAGAGGGCTCGTGGTTCGATGAAGGGAATTACGATGAAGAATGGCTTGACAAGAATTTCGATAACGATGTGATGATTATTTCCACGCCCGAGGAGTTCGCTGCTTTTGGTGAATATATGACAAGTTCGCTGTGGAATTATCCGAACAAGACCGTTCGATTGGCGGCCGATATGGATATGTCGGCACATAAGTGGATAACACCTGTTAACGAGCAGTTTGGTAGTTATTTTAGCGGCGTATTCGATGGTGACGGTCATAAGATCAGCGGTTTGACGGTCGTGCCGGCAGAAGAAGGCGAAGGATACGATTACAAGCGTGTCGTGGCCGGTTTGTTCGGTACGGTTCGAAATGCCGAAATAAGGGACTTGACGTTAGATGAGACTTGCCGGGTAGAAGTATCCGGAACCTATTACTTTTCTTTCGGGGACTTGGATTTGGAGATAGGTGCGATAGCGGCGGTGGGTGATGAGTCCCGTTTTATTCGTTGTGTCAATCGAGCCGATGTCGTGGTTACTTCTGTAATATGGGGTAGCGAGACCCATGAGACCATCTGTTCGGTAAGTGGAATTGTGGCTCATGCCGATGATATGAAACTCATCGGCTGTTCCAATGATGGGCATATGACCGTAGATGTTCACAGTGATGTGGTCGACATAAGGGTGTCGGGTCTTGTGGGTAGATGCGGACCGGTTTATGGTAAAGAGAATCGTATTGTCTCTTGTACGAACCGGGGAAATATTTTCGTGTCGGGCAATACTTCGGGAAGTGTGTCGGTGGGCGGAATTTCAAGTAATTATTCATTCCGGGTGGATAGTTGCGAGAACCATTCGGTCGTTAAGGTGAATGCCCATGAAGGGAGTGCTTATGTCGGCGGGGTTTCCTCGGCGAGCGTGGGTATAACGTACAGTTTCAATAAGGACTCCGTGATTTGTGAAAGCGATGGTTTTGAAGTACAGGTAGGAGGTGTTTGCTCTTATTCCTTTTATAATAGTTCGCAAACCGATTCGTTGTACACTTGTGGCAACGAAGGTGAGATCGAGGTTAAATCGAATGGTTCGATGTTGTCGGTCGGGGGAGTGATGGGTCAGAATACAGATTGCCCGGTTGTAGATTGCTGGAATCGTGGAGGTTTGAAAATCGAAAGTTCGGCTCCCCGATCTTCGTCCCGTTGGAATGCTATTTATGCAGGTGGACTGGTCGGATATTGTGAAGAACCGGTGTACAATAGCTATAATCGAGGAAATATCTCTTTAATCGATGCGCATATAGATGAGGAAGGTTCTTCACAGGGAAGCGTTGGAGGCTTGGTGGGAAAGGCTTATAAGTTATTGTGGAATAGTTATTCGACGGGCGATGTATGTAGCGATGTCGCTGGTGTCAAGGTGTGCCGGTTGAGTGAGTCGAACGTGCATTTTTGTTATTATAACAGTGATGCAGTCATAGAAGGTACAGAAGTCGGCGAGAACGGTATTGCGTATAGCACAGCAGAGATGCAGTCTGCCGGAAGCGGTTTTTTGGAAGCGTTGAATAATAATGCGATGAAAGGTGGCACTTCATGCCGGAATTGGGGATATATTCCCGGGGAAAACGACGGCTATCCGGTGCATATTGACCGTATTGTCGATGGAGTGGATTCGCCGGCAGATCATTCGGTGGGCCGAGTGTACGCTGCAAACGGACGTTTGTTCGTACAAAGTGATCGGTCGATGCAGTTGCCTGTTTACAAAGTGACGGGACAAATAGTGAAGATAATGAATGTAGTTGAGGGTTTGAATACCGACTATTTGCCTTGTGGTGTATATGTCGTGGCGGGACAAGTAGTCGCAGTAACGGCAGGGAATAAATAAAGAAAAGAATAAAACGAAATATCTATGTTGAAGATTGAAGATTTACATGCCAGCATAAATGGCAAAGAGATATTGAAAGGGATAAACCTCGAAGTGAAACCGGGCGAGGTGCATGCGATTATGGGGCCTAACGGTTCGGGGAAAAGTACGCTTTCCGCCGTATTGACCGGTAATCCGGCTTATGAGGTGACTCGTGGCTCGGTCGAGTTTTATGGGAAAGACCTTTTGGCTTTGTCACCCGAGGATCGTTCTCACGAAGGTATATTTTTGAGTTTTCAATATCCGGTGGAGATACCGGGTGTGAGTATGGTTAATTTCATGCGCACGGCTGTGAACGAGCAACGCAAGTACAGAGGCCTTGAACCATTGTCGGCTACCGATTTCTTGAAACTTATGCGGGAAAAGCGGGAGATTGTGGAGTTGGATAATAAACTGGCCGGTCGCTCGGTAAATGAGGGTTTTTCGGGTGGAGAAAAGAAACGGAACGAGATATTCCAGATGGCTATGCTCGAACCCCGTCTTTCCATTCTCGATGAGACCGACAGCGGGCTGGACATCGATGCCCTGCGTATTGTTGCCGGTGGTGTGAATAAATTGAAGTCCGAGAAGAACGCGACGATTGTCATCACACACTATCAACGTTTGTTGGACTATATTGCCCCCGATTTCGTCCATGTGCTCTATAAGGGGAGAATCGTGAAATCGGGCGGTCCCGAATTGGCTCTTGAATTGGAAGAGCGCGGGTATGACTGGATAAAAAAAGAGTTGGGCGAAATTTAAGTCGATATGGGTGCAGTACAACAATATATAGATTTATATAGGTCTCAAAAAAATTTGATAAACAGCCATTCGTCGGCAGTGATGAACGGGTTGCGCGAAGAGGCTGTGGCTTTGTTGGAGAGTCGGGGATTACCCTCTTTGAAAGACGAGGAACACCGGCGGACAGATATAGAGTCGGTCTATTCTCCCGATTACGGGTTGAATCTGGGTCGGATAGATATAGAGATCAATCCTTATGAAGTGTTTCGTTGCGATGTGCCTAATTTGAGTACGTTGCTCTATTTCGTTGTCAATGACTCTTTTTACAAACGGGTTCAGCCGGTATCATCTAAACTCCCTGACGGCGTTTTGGTGGGCAGCCTTTGTGACATGTCCTTGCAATACCCCGATTTGGTATCGCGTTATTACGGAAAGGTCGCCGATATGAAACGAGACGGGACCGTTGCCTTGAACACGGCTTTTGCCCAAGACGGTTTCTTTTTGTATATTCCGGACGGAGTCATCGTAGAAAAGCCTATACAGTTGGTAAATATCCTTCGGGGCAATGTCGATTTTATGGTGAATCGCCGGTTGTTGATTGTCGTAGGAAAACGGGCGCAGGCCAAATTGCTGGTATGCGATCACTCGGACGAGGCCACCGTTAAATTCCTGTCGTCGCAAGTTTGCGAGATATTCGTGGACGACGACGCTGTGTTCGACTATTACGATATAGAGGAGTCCTCGGAGAATACGTCGAAAGTTTCGTCGGTGTTCGTGCGTCAAGGGGAACGATCTAACGTATTGGTCAATGGTATCGTATTGCATAACGGAGTAACCCGTAATAATTACTATTCGGCTTTTGAAGGAGAGCATGCCGAATTGTCTCTATGCGGTATGGCTATCGCCGATAAAGGACAGGTCGTCGATACGTATACGCATATAGATCATGCCGTGCCTCATTGCCACAGTAACGAGTTGTTCAAATATGTGTTGAACGATTCGGCGCGAGGTTCGTTCAGTGGACGCATATTGGTTCGACACGGGGCGCAGAAAACCGAAGCCTATCAGAGTAATAAGAATTTGTGTGCATCCCCGCTCGCCAAAATGTACACGAAACCTCAACTCGAAATTTATGCAGACGATGTGAAGTGTAGTCATGGAGCCACGGTCGGTCAGCTCGACCAAAATGCCTTGTTTTATATGCGGTCGCGCGGTATTCCCGAGTCCGAAGCTCGCATGTTGTTGATGTTTGCGTTTACCAACGATGTCATCGAGTTGGTACGGCTCGATGCCTTGAAAGATCGGCTACGCCAATTGGTTGAGAAAAGGTTCCGTGGGGAGTTGGCGAAATGCTCCGGTTGTCAAGCATGTCATTAAGATTTATGAGAAAGGAGTGCCGTTATGTTTGATGTCGAAAAAATAAGGGAAGATTTTCCTATTCTGAGTCGGGAGATTTCGGGACGACCGTTAATCTATTTGGATAACGGCGCTACGTCTCAGACTCCCAAGTGTGTGGTCGATCATATTGCCGATACTTACTATCGGGTAAATGCAAACGTGCATCGTGGAGTCCATACGCTTAGCCAAGAGGCTACCGATGCCCACGAAGCTGCCCGCCGTCGGGTGCAACAGTTCATCGGGGCCGGTTCGTCTTCGGAAGTTATTTTTACAAGAGGAACAACGGAGGCAATCAATTTGGTGGCTTCTTCTTTTGGAGATGAGTTCCTGCACGACGGCGACGAGATTATTCTCACCGTTATGGAACACCATGCCAATATCGTGCCGTGGCAACTTTTGCAGCGCCGGCGCAATATCAAGCTCCGGGTAGTTCCCATCGACGAACGTGGAGATTTGAACGTCGATACATATAAGTCTCTTTTCAATGGGCATACTCGTTTGGTCGGTGTCGCCCATGTCTCGAATGTATTGGGGACGATTAATCCGGTGCGTGAAATGATCGCTTACGCTCATGCGCAGGGGGTTCCTGTCTTGGTGGACGGCGCACAAGCCGTACCTCATTTGCGGGTGAATGTACAGGAGCTCGATGCCGATTTCTATGTGTTCTCGGCTCATAAAGTATATGGACCTACGGGGATAGGTGTGTTATACGGTAAAGAAAAGTGGCTCGATGCCATGCCTCCTTATCAAGGAGGCGGGGAGATGATCGCTCATGTCGATTTTTCGGGTACGACTTTCGGGGAGTTGCCTTTCAAGTTCGAGGCCGGTACACCGGACTATGTGGGGACGAGCGCTTTTGCGACGGCTTTGGATTATGTCGATCATATAGGATTGGAATCTATTGCCGCTCATGAAAACGAATTGTTGCGTTATACGACCGATCGATTGCAAGACATAGAAGGTATGCGTATATTCGGTACTTCGGAACATAAAAGTTCGGTTATTTCGTTTTTGGTGGACGGGATACACCACTACGATATGGGTATGTTGCTCGATAAACTGGGTGTTGCCGTTCGCACGGGGCATCATTGTGCACAACCGTTAATGACCTCTCTCGGTATCGAGGGTACAGTGCGAGCCTCGTTCGCCGCATATAATACGAAAGCCGAAGCGGAAGCATTTGTTGCGGCTGTGAAGCGTGTCGTTCAGATGTTTCGGTAGAACCGGTTTTTATCGGAATCGTTTTTTCCCTTTGAGAAAATAGTCTATTGTTATGTTGCGCCCGGATTCGGGGAATGTTTTTAACAAATCGGTATTCGGAAATTCGGTGTATCGTTTACGCATTTGCCGAAAGTCGTTGTGGGCGCGTAGTATGGCACGGGCATGGGAAAACTGTCCTAAAAGGGCGAATCGCACAAAAGCCAGCGTGTCATAAAGCCTGCGGACAAACAGCGTCTTTTTCCCTTCTTTGCAGGGCAGGTTCTTGTGCAGCATTAAAAGGTTATTGCGAAAGTTGAGATAGGTTTTCCGGGGATTGGCGGCATCGAGTGATGCTCCTCCCAAGTGATAGACCGTGCTTTGCGGTACGACAGCGATGCGGTATCCTGCGAGATGGATGCGCCAGCAAAGATCAATCTCTTCCATGTGCGCGAAGAATGAAGGATCTAATCCTCCGACTTTTTTATAGATTTCAGAGCGGACGAAAAGAGCCGCACCACTGGCCCAGAAGATGTCGCATATATCGTCGTATTGTCCCCGGTCGGTTTCGAGGGTATTGAAAATTCTTCCCCGGCAGAACGGGTAACCGTAACGATCGATAAATCCGCCGGCCGCACCTGCGTATTCGAATTCTTCACGCTTCCTTAATGACTTGATTTTGGGTTGACAAGCCGCTACATCGAGATTGCCCTCCGCAAATTCCAACAGAGGTTCGAGCCAGTGTGGAGTGGTTTCGACATCGGAGTTAAGCAATACGGCGTATTTGTAATCCAGCATCTCCAACGCTTTGTTGTAGCCTGCGGCGAATCCGTAATTTTGAGGGAATAGCAGCGTTTTAACTTGTGGAAATTCCTGTTTGAGAACTTCGACCGAGTTATCGTCGGAACCATTGTCAACGACTATGACATCGGCTATATCGGCATTGGTATGGGCACATACCGAAGGAAGAAATTTACGCAGTAAATCCGCTCCATTCCAGTTGAGTATAATGACAGCGATTTTTTTCATATCATGTACCGGGAAAATCCTCGTGTTTGTATTTCCAACGTTTGTGAGTCCACAACCATGCCCACGGATTCCTGAGAATCGTTTTTTCCATGATGGCCGTGTAGCGATCGGTGATTTCGAATTCGGGCAGTTCGTTGGGGCGCAGGGCTATTTCCCGTATAGTCGTTTTGTAGTATCCGCGCTTAACGATTTCGACATCGAAGTAAAGAACGGCGAAATCCGTTTTACGGGCGATTTTTTCGAATCCGGTCAATACGGGAGAGTCTTGCGAAAGGAATCGGGCCCAATGGTGTATATTTGTCGGTGAGGGGGTTTGATCGGACATGAAGCCTGTAATGGACGGTTTGCCCGAACGTTTCATTTGTAAGATGGCTCTTAACGTATCTTGTTTGGCAATACATACGGAACCGAATCGGGAACGAAGTTTCAGGAAAAAACGATCGAACCACTTGTTTTTCAAGGGGCGATATATTTGTGCGAACATGACATCGGGTGTGCGAGTCCACAGCGTTACGGACGGAACCCATTCCCAATTACCGAAATGCCCTAACAGGATAATGATAGAGCGGTTTTCTGCAAAGAGACGGTCTATGATTTCTACCTGTTCGAATTTCATGCGGCGACGCATTTCCTCGTCGGAGATATGCATTAGCTTTATAGTTTCGACGATATAGTCGCAGAAGTGGTGATAAAATTTCTGTTCCAGTTGTTTCAGTTCCTTGTCGGTCTTATCGGGAAACGCTTTGCGCAGATTTTCGGATACTAATTTTCTCCTGTAATGAACGATGTAATATAGAGGGAAATATAAAATATCGGATAGAATATATAGTATCCGCATGGGCAAAATAGCATGCAGTTTGAACCATAGGTAAAGCGGAGAATAGACGATATTTTGAAGAGTCTCTTTTTTCATATCACGAATTTATATTTCGATTGCGAGCAGAGCATCTCCCGACTTGTTAAATTCTCCTAATTTAACAGGGCGACAAGTATTTACCCACTCTTTACGATAGGGCATTTCTACTCGTATGTAGTTATCGGTGAATCCATGCATAGGAGCCCCTTTGCGCGGTTGCTCGAACAATACGGGACGCATTGTCCCTTGAAATTTATAATAGAAGTTGTGCAATTTCTTCTCGGAGATTTCGAGCATGCGACGGCAACGCTCGTGTCTTTCGGGGACGGGAACGACCGGATTGATTTTCAACGCTTGCGTTCCGGGTCTTTCGGAGTAAGTAAACACGTGTAGTTGTGAAATGTCGAGGCTTTCGACGAAACGACGGCTTTCCTCGAACAGTTCTTCGGTTTCGCCCCGTACACCGGTAATGAGATCGACGCCGATGAATGCATCGGGTATCTTTTCCCGTATGGTTTCGATTTTACGGGCAAATAAATCGGTGTCGTAGTGACGGTGCATCAATTTCAAAACGGTGTCGCTACCCGATTGCAGAGGTATATGGAAATGAGGGGCGAATCGGTTCGACCGGGCGACGAACGAAATGATGTCGTCGGTCAGTAGATTGGGTTCTATCGAGGATATACGGTAGTGTTCGATTCCTTCTACTTGATCGAGCGACTCGATGAGGTCGAGAAAGGTTTCTCCGGTTTGTTTGCCGAAGTCTCCTATGTTGACTCCGGTAATGACAATTTCTTTTCCTCCGGACAGGGCTACTTCCCGAGCTTGTTCGGTGAGTTGTTCGATGGTTCCGCTTCGGCTTCTGCCCCGTGCGAACGGAATCGTACAATAGGTACAGAAGTAGTCGCAACCGTCTTGAACTTTTAAAAAATATCGGGTGCGGTCGCCTCGGGAACAAGAGGGAGAGAATTTTTTGATGTCTTTGGTAGGGGTCGTGACGATATTTCCTTTTTGTTTTTTCTGCAAGTCTCCCAAGTATTGCAGGATATCGAGTTTTTGTTCAGCTCCTAAGATCAAATCGACATCGGGAATATGGGATATTTCTTCGGGTTTGAGTTGTGCGTAGCAGCCGGTGACGACGATAAACGCTCCGGGGTGTTGCCGGGCTATCTTACGGATTGTCTGACGACATTTTTTATCGGCCAGTTCGGTTACCGAACAAGTATTGACCACGCAAATGTCTGCTTTCTCTCCCGATCGTACTTTGCGAATACCGTTTTCTTCGAGAATTTTTCCAAGTGTGGAGGTTTCGGCAAAATTAAGTTTACAGCCCAATGTATAGTAGGCCGCTGTTTTATTTTCGAATGTATGGACGTCTATCATATTCAGCCGGTCGTGATGCAAAATAAAAAACAAAGGTACTCATTTCGTTTGAAAATATCTTCCCATAGATTTCTAATAGTTGTTTATGAGGGAACTATTTTGCAAACTATGTTGTATATTTGTCGGCAAATGCACAAATAAACAGGATTTGGTACAACCGAATATCATTTGTTTCTGTTTCCGTTTGTACTATCTTTGTTACCAAACTATTTAAATCTTGAATATGATTCCCGAAAATTTTATAAAGCTATATGAGTCAAGTTTTCGTGAAAACTGGGATTTGCCAGCTTTGACCGATTATAATGAACAACGTACGCTCACGTATGAAGACATGGCGCGAGAAATCGCAAAATTGCATATCCTTTTTCGCCATTGTCAAATCAGAAGAGGCGATAAGATCGCATTAGTGGGAAAAAATACGTCTAACTGGTGTATCGCCTTTATGGCCACCGTTTCGTATGGTGCTATTTTGGTTCCGATCCTTCAAGAGTTCAACCCTCATGATATACATCATATTATCAATCATTCCGATTCGGTGTTGCTGTTTGTCGGCGATCATATTTGGGAAAATATCGAAATGGAGAAGTTACCCGAAGTGAGGGCTGCTATTTCTTTACAAGATTTTTCTTGCCTTGTGCAACGCGATGGCGAGGAGATTGCCAAGTGTTTGCGGGAGATGAAGCGGAAATTCAAAGCTACTTATCCGAACGGTTTCAATAGAGAGGACATCAAGTATGCCGATTTGGATAACGACAAAGTTATTTTGATTAATTATACATCGGGGACAACTGGATTTAGTAAGGGAGTGATGCTAACCGGGAACAATTTGGCGGGAAATGTCATGTTCGGTGTTCGTTCTCACTTGCATTATAAAGGTAGCAAATGCATTTCGTTTCTACCGTTGGCTCATGCTTACGGGTGTGCCTTCGATTTGTTGGTTCCTTTGGCCGTGGGTACACATATCACGTTGTTGGGTAAGATTCCTTCCCCTAAAATTTTGCTGAAAGCGTTGGAAGAGATAAGGCCTAATTTGATTATTTGTGTTCCTCTGATTTTAGAAAAAATTTATAAAAAACAGATACAGCCGTTGCTCAATAAAACGCCTATGCGGTGGGCGTTAAATATTCCTATATTGGACAGTCGGATTTACGGACAGGTGAGGAAGAAATTGATCGATGTTTTCGGAGGCCGATTCGAGGAGGTGATTGTGGGTGGAGCCCCGATAAATAGGGAGGTAGAGACTTTCTTGCATAAAATAAAATTTCCCTTTACGGTGGGATATGGAATGACCGAATGCGCTCCGTTGATCAGTTATACACCCCATCGGGAGTTTAGACCGGGATCGTCGGGGCGGACATTGTTCGGGTATGTAGAGACCAAAATAGATTCTCTCGATCCGGAAAATATTCCCGGTGAAATATGTGTACGGGGCGAACATGTGATGAAAGGTTATTATAAAAACGAGGAGGCGACGAAAGCGGTTCTCGATGAGGACGGGTGGTTGCATACCGGTGATATGGGAACCATAAGCGCCGATGGTACTATTTTTATAAAGGGTCGCTCTAAGACAATGATTCTCACTTCGAACGGGCAAAATATTTATCCCGAGGAAATAGAGGCTAAACTGAATAATATGCCTTTTGTGATGGAAAGCCTAATTGTCGAGCGGGACGGGAAATTAGTCGCTTTGGTATGTCCCGACTATGAAGCGATGGATAGTTACGGTGTCTCTAATAGAGATTTACCGATGGCTATGGAGGAGGTCAGAAATAATTTAAATAAGATGTTGGCTCCATACGAGCAGATTACTCGCATTCAACTTTATCCGAATGAATTCGAGAAAACACCTAAAAGGAGTATAAAACGATATTTATATGATAATTGAACTTTTTTTGAATCATTTTTTACAGAAAAAATGAAAGATTCTGAAAAAAAAGTAAGATTAAGAGTACAACATATAAAAAGAATATATACCTTTGTGGCGTTTTTGAAGCAAAAAAATATTGTTTTATCTTTAATTTGAAGGAAATGAAAAAGTTAGTTTTGTTCTTCGCTGTTGCATTTGCAATGTCTTTCGCTTCTTGTGGCAATAAAGCCGCTGAATCTACAGAAGCTACTGATAGCGTTGCTGTTGTAGAAGAAGTTGCAGTAGAAGTAGTTGATACTGTTGCTGCTGACTCTGTTGCAGTTGACTCTGCTGCTGTTGTTGCTGAATAATTTGCAACTTAAACAAGGAAAGAATTGGAGCTACTCTCGGGCGAGAGATAGCTCTTTTTATTTTTAGTCCGGCTCGTTGTTCATGTGCTTGATTACCCGACAAGGATTTCCCACCGCCACACAGTCGGCAGGAATGGAACGGGTGACTACGCTGCCGGCGCCTATGACACTGTTACGCCCGATCGTAACTCCCGGCAAGATAATGGCTCCACCTCCTATCCATACATTATCTTCGATTTTTATGGGAAGTGCGAATGTATTGCAAATGGCTTTACTTTCGTCCCAATTTTGCATGGTTCTTTCTTTTACATTTGTCGAGTGTGTGGCTGTGTATATTTGTACGTTGGAGGCAATCAAAACATTATTGCCTATTTCGATACGATTATTATCTACGAATGTACAGTTCATGTTGATAATGACTTTATTGCCTACGAATATATTTTTTCCGTATTCGCAGCGAAAGTCGATGTCTACATGGACATTTTCTCCCAAATGCCCGAACATTTCCCGTAAGATGGCTTCTTTTTGTTTCGTGTCGGCATAATCCGTAGAATTTAATTTTACAAGCAGACGTTTGGTTTTTAATGTCATCTCTGCCAATTCTTTGTCTTTCCCATCAAAGATTTCTCCGTCCATACATTTTTGAAATTCTGTTTTCATGTTCTTAAATTACAGATTATTGTTTATTGATAAAATTATCTATGCTTGCATGAGTCTTCCCGCCGTCGGCGACAGGTGTTTTTATGACCTGCGCCTCGGGAAGTTTGGTATGTATTTCAAGTTCTATGGTTTCGATGGTTCAAATAGCCGATAGAGAACTTTTGAAGAACCCCGGTGTTATAGCCGTTTTTTATCGGTCAGTTTCTCAGGTTTTTTAAAACTTACCGCTTATTTTATTTTCATGATTTTCCGAATCGTATTGGGTATTTCGATGTTATCGTTCAAAGCTCCGAATTGTCGGGCTTGGCAGCCAATGGCGTAGAATGGAACGAATCCACCCGTGTGTGAAAAGCTGGTCCAGCCTACTCCTATTTTTTTATTCAATAGAGCAATGGCATCGGCAACGAGCGGTTCGCTTTTTGCATATAGTGTAATTTCCTGTTTACTGCTTTTTTTAACAATCGTCTCGTAGTAGCATTGCATTAACTGGGCCTCCTCCCCTGCGTTTACAGGAATTTTATCCCATAATCCGGTGTTCTCGGCCAATATTTTTTTTGTTTTTTCCCAAGTATCTATTTCTCCTGTCTCTCTCATTTTTTGAAATAATTTGGAGAGGGATTCTTTGGACATTTTCTGATAGTTTACATACTCCCAGTTGAAAGGGTGTGTAGTCGTTTCTCCAATGGTGAGCCCTCCGGTTTCGTGGTCGGCGGTTACGATGATGAGAGTTTCATCGGGGTGTTTCTTATAGAATTCGTATGCCAAGCGTACACTTCGATCGAATTCGATAGTTTCCTTAATTGTCGTAGCTATATCACGTGGGTGAGAAGCGTGATCGATACTTGCGCCTTCGATCATCATGAAAAATCCTTTTTTATTTTTCTTTTTATATAGTTTTTCTATACCAGCTTGAACCATAAACTCCAAACCTAATTTACCGGGCTCCCTTTCTATCACGTAGGGTAACCATTTTTTGAGTGTGGTATCGGTATCTACTAGGAGTATTTTGTCTGCATTTTTTTGGGAGTTATAGCCTTCCGGACCTCGGCATACCGTGTAGCCTTTTTGGCGATAGTAGTCGTATATATAAGGTTGGCTTGGGTCTCTCCTGTTAAATGGTTTCATTAATGTACTCCCGGCTAAAAAATCGAATTGGCTATCTGCGCCTTCTTTACCTATTTGGTAGGTGTCGTTTCGCATTTGCCCGGCATAAAAGGCCGCAGGGGTAGCATCGTCGAGTTGCCCGCTGGTGATAATTCCGATTGCATATCCTTTGTCTCTCAGTTGTTTGGCAACAGAGGTTAACGGTTGTTTGTCAGGACCGATTCCGATATGAGCTAAATTGGTTTTATGGCCGGTAGCCAATGCTGTGCCTGCGGCAGCAGAGCAAGTGATGAGACTATTGTTGGCATAGGTTCTGATGGCGGAACGGACAGGGAAATCGAGGAAAACCAGCGATTCGTTTCCATCTTCATAGTTCCCGTTTTCGTAGAAAAGTTGGGTTGCCATTACATGGGCAAAACTCATGCCGTCACCGATACAATAAAAGATGTATTTGGGTGTTTTTGCGGATAATGCGGCCGTAAAGAATAGGGCGATGAAAAGAACCAAAGACTTTTTTGCAAATTGTTTCATAGGCTTTTGTGTGTTAATGTTATTGTTTTTCTTTTTTTTATTTCATAGAGCAACTGAGTGATTTGGGCCGATTCATTGTTTCACTGTATGTATTTCCAAATCGGTCTGTTACTTTTATTTCTATGGTAGAGGTTGCGTTCGATGCTGTGGCCTTGAACATATGGGCGGTCGCACAGGAAACGAAATCGGCTGTCGGGGTAGCCCCTACGTTTAGCCTTTTGGCTTCGTAAGAAATAATATGTAAGGGGTCTTTGGCAACGACTCGTGTCACCTCCAAAGGTTTGCCGTTTTCGGTCATCTCGACTTTCCATTCCGGGTCATATCCCCAAACATTGACCAATATCTCGTTCTTATTATTTTTTGTCCCGTAAGTATCGCTGTAAGTTTCCATTTCCGCTTCTGTGGACTCAGGGGCAAAGGCTTCGGCTGTAATATGACATTGGTTCAGGTCGTAGCTGCGGAACTGTTTCGATTCTTCCTCTTTGATTCCTTTGTAGAGCCATTTTACATCGTTGTCGTTTATTGAGAATATTTTGTACCCACCGGGTGAACCGTCTTTGCAAATATGGTTGTTTGCATATCCGTTTTTACCGGTCCACCACCATGTCGCGCATACCGCTGCAATATTATGTTCGATAAGTTGATCGGAGGGTTCGATGGTGTAATTGATGTGGGTATGCCCAGTGATGACATGAGCGTTGGTAAATTCTTTAAGGTAGTTGACCAGTGTCGATCCTCCGCTCATGGAAATAGTATTTTTTTGTGGCAAAGATGTGGGGTTGGCATATAGTTGTGCGTGCATGGCTACGAATAGTGGCGCATTTTTGTCGGTAACGGTCGCTAAGTCCTTTTTTAACCAACTGAGCTGCTCTTCCGTGAGTTTCTTGTTGTAGTTACGTTTGCCGATCGTTCCTTGACTGGCTCCTGTATTGATGTATTGAATGTTGTCTAATACAATATAGTGTGCATTCCCCAAATTGAAAGAATAGTAAGTTGGCCCTATGATATCTTTGTAAGCCTGCTCGGCTTGCCAGTCGTCTGCACAGTAAGGGTTGTTATCGTGATTTCCTGTACAGTTGAAAATGGGCAGATCGACCGATTTGATAGTGATCAGGTACTTGCTTAAATCATAACGATTGGAATACCAATATTGATCCCAAGTCATATCGCCCAACGTGAGGCCGTATACTTTTTTGCCTTCTGACCTATATTTTTCTACCGTGGTATTTAAGTCTGGTAGAAATCTCAGTTTAAACTGAGATAGGTCATTGTTGCGGTTGGCCAAGTGCATATCGGCTAAGGCTAATAAAACATGATTGGTGTTGTCGGTTGCGGTGAGTTCGAAGTCGTGTTGTTCTACGGAATCGTCTTTTGCCAAACGATAGAAAAAAACAGGTTGGTTGTTGTCTTTAATCGCAACTTCGTAATTTCCCGGAACAGAGATAAATACAAATCCACTTTTTTTATCGGATTGTATATAATATCGTCCTTGCTCGTCGGTCTGTACTACGTTATATCCGTCGGATACGACGACATTGGGTAAGGGTTTATTTTCGCAATATACTACACCTTTGAGAGTCATGCCGGCAATATCGGGAATGTTTAAGTCTACGGCATTCTCGATAATCAATGTCGTTTTTCCTAATCGGCAGGAATCTGTTTCCCGTTTGAGCCATAACTGGTATGTGTCGGAGACGATATTTTTAGGCATGACAATGTCGGCACTCTGTTTCGTAACCGAGGCAAGAGGTAACGCATAGGTATTGTTGGCGGCGGTTTCGGATATCAAAGCGACTGTATCGGATTGCAGAAATCCTTCGCCTTGCATGGTAACCGTACTGTCCGGTGAGGTATGAATTTGGGCTTCGATCGAGAAATTTTTAATTTCTATCTTTGAGCTTACCGAGTCGGTAGGGGGGATAATACCTTCCGGAATACTCTCTTTTTCGGAACAGTTTTGAAATAAAAATGAGCTGCCAATCAGTGTACTTACGATTCCTATGGTTTTCAACAGTGTTTTCATGGTAAATCTTTATTTATGAGGAATAACAAGTATGGCGTTGCTTACTTCTCTTTCTCCTTCGTGGTCGAATTTTTTGTTATCGTACGGGTGATTGACGATTCCCGTTTTATTGTTCCACAAGGTGGAAGACCCTCCACCATCGAGATTCAGTGCGTCGCGCATGCCTAATTGTTTTGCCAAATAAGATAGTTCATCGATAGACATACCTACCGAGTGTTTTTTGAAACGGCCGTCCACCACTACCATCATGATTTGGTTGTCTGGGGTAATGCCGATAAAAGCACGAGGGTGGCGTTTGAAGAAACCTTGTGGAACGTCGGAACTGTGGGCGTTTCCTTTGGTGGCTTTGCCTGTGTTTTCTGGGAAGGTCGGAGCCATTTGGCGTACTCCGTTTTTCAACAATAGAGGTCCTGCGGCCAAAATGTTTTTGTATTTTTTGCCCAATTTTTTACTTGTAATGGAGTCGAAGGCATGAATTTTTATTTTGTTTTTATCTGTGGAGATAGCCCCGTCTGTGCGAAAGGCTTCGGCACGGGTGGTTTCTCCACGAACGATACCGTCGAGCCGTATGAATGTCGTGGGGGCTCCTGTTTTTACATTGAAGTAGCTGCCGTTGATTGCGGCTTCGGCCTGATTTTCCTTTGCCAAATGGCTGGTCATCGTCATTTGCGGAGCTTGTACGATTTGAGTTTTATACTTTTTAGGATCGTATTTTATGATAGAAATTTGTTGGGGTGAATCGAATACGTGTATATTCGTGTACATGCATACTGCTCCGTGTTGCAACGTATCGGTATGCCATTGTGCATGGGCGATAGCCAATGAGTCTTGTCGTGTTTGTGCGTATCCGCATGGAACGACGAGCGATAAGAGTATCGCTGAAAAAATAAGTCTAATGTGTTTCATTTCGTTATAAAATAGTTTCGTTTTGAGACTATAAAAGTAATAAAACGATTCGAAAAAAAACATATGATTGACATTTATAAATATTGGGAAAAGGGTTTTATGTAAAAATTAACATATATAATACTTTCTAAACATTTTTGTTTTGAGTTGGATTATCGTGGAATGTAAGTCGTTTTCCTCGGGTTCGATTGCATACTTTCCCTTCGGAGAATACTTCGTTTCCGTTGACGAAAGTACGATCGATCGATATTGGGAATGTGTGTCCCTCGAAAGGAGACCATTTACATTTCGACAGAATATTTTCTGTTGTTACTGTGTAGGGTTTGCAAGGGTCGACGACAACGATATCGGCGTAGTGCCCGGAGCGCAGGTATCCCCGGCGGTCGATGCGGTAGAGCGTCGCCGGAGCGTGGCACATCTTTTCAACGACTTGCTCGATCGTGAATTCTCCTTTTAGAGAAAGTTCCAACATGGTTTGCAAGGAATGCTGTATCAGCGGACCACCGGATGCCGCTTTCAGACAGGAACCTTGTTTTTCGCTCCATAGGTGAGGGGCGTGGTCTGTCGCCACGACATCGAGTTTGCCGCATCGAAGCGCATCGAGCAGAGCCCGACGATCGGCACAGGTTTTGATGGCAGGATTCCATTTTATGCGGTTCCCGAATTGGGCGTAGTCGTTGTCGTCGAACCAGAGATGGTGCACGCATACTTCGCTCGTGATATGTTTTTCCGAGAGTGGTTTATGATTGTCGAAAAGAGACATTTCCCGTGCCGTGGAGAGGTGTAGGACGTGCAATCGGGTATCGTATTTTGTCGCTAATTCCACGGCTTTGGCCGAAGATGTATAGCAGGCCTCGGCACTGCGGATAAGAGGGTGGAAGAAAATGGGTAAATCCTCTCCGAAGCGTTCGGTATAATATTTTTTGTTAGCTTGTATGATGGATTCTTGTTCGCAATGTACGGCGATGAGCGCAGGAATTTCGGCGAAGATTCGTCGTAATGTTTTTTCGCTGTCTACCAGCATATTTCCGGTAGATGATCCCATGAAAATTTTTACACCACAAACCTGTGAGAAGTCAACCTGTTTCAGTACCTCGAAATTATCGTTGGTAGCGCCGATATAAAAAGAATAGTTCGCCGGGGAAACTTCGGCTGCACGAGAGTATTTCCATTCAAGGGCTTCGAGGGTCGTCGTTTGGGGAACGGTATTGGGCATTTCCATAAAGGAGGTGATTCCTCCTGCGACCGCTGCAACCGATTCGGTGGCGATCTCGGCTTTATGAGTGAGTCCCGGCTCTCTGAAATGTACTTGGTCGTCGATAACTCCGGGGAGAATCCATTTGCCCGAGGCGTCGATGATACGGTCTGTGTTGCATACGATATTTTCAGGAAGTTTTCCCTTTATGACGGATTCGATAAACTCTCCTTTGACGATGATGCTCCCGATGAAATGTTCTCCATCGTTTACGATTGTTCCGTTTGTAATGATTGTTCTGCACATGACCGGTTGTCTTTTGAGGCGTCGGCGGTTAATTTCCCTGCTTGGGGTATTTGCGGAACCAACTGTTTATTTTTAATCTGATGACTCCGAATACGGCTTCACCGAATATGCTGGTGTTCATTTTACTTTCACCCAATACTCGGTTAATGAATATAATGGGTACTTCTTTAATGGTGAATCCGTATTTGTAGGTCGTGAATTTCATTTCGATTTGAAAGGCATATCCTTTGAATCGGATTGAATCGAGTCCGATCGTTTCGAGTACCCGACGTCGGTAACAAACGAATCCTGCGGTCGTGTCGTGTATTTTCATACCGGTGACGAAACGCACATACTTTGATGCGAAATAGGACATCATGACTCTTCCCATAGGCCAATTAACTACGTTCACTCCCGTGACGTAGCGGGAACCGATAGCCATATCCGCACCACCGGTTTTGCAAGCGGCCAACAGATTCATCAGGTCTTTGGGGTTGTGGGAGAAATCGGCGTCCATCTCGAAAATATATTCGTATCGGTGTTCGATAGCCCACTTGAATCCTGCAATATAGGCTGTTCCTAGCCCTTGTTTCCCGGTTCGTTCCATGAGGTGGAGAGCGCCCGGAAATTGTTTTTGTAAATCTTTGACAATTGCTCCTGTTCCGTCGGGGGAGTTGTCGTCGATGATGAGTATATGGAACTGACGGGGAAGTTCGAATACGGCATGGATAATTGCGGCAATGTTTTCTTTCTCATTGTAAGTGGGAATGAGAACTATGCTGTCTGATCTCGAAAGCGCTGTACTGTCCATATAGGTATTGTTAGTGTATTTGTCGAAACAGATTGTGCAGACGACATATAAATTTATGATGTCGTGTCGCTTCGCCTCTGTTTTTATGTTCTACAAATATAAGTACTTTTTTTATTCGGACTTTCGGAACAGGCAAAAAAGGTGTGAATGAAGGGTAATAAAACTTGACGTGTGCTTGTTCGCCGATAGCATAAAGGCTAAACCCTGAAAAGGGTTTAGCCTTTATGAATAAGGATAATCGATCAGTCGAACGATTTATCGGACTATGACTTTGAACGATTTTCCATCGATGCGAACAATATATATGCCGGTTTCAACGCGAATCCGGTCTTTGTAAGAAATAATCTCGTCGAAAATTTTGCTACCGTCTATTTTGAATATTTCGGCTTGCCGGTTATCGACATTTTCAATGACGATCGTGTGGCCGGCGGCATATACTTTTATCGGGTTTCCAGATGTCTCATCGATACCCGATTGAGACCTATCTACCGTAACCGTGTTGGAATATGGCGATTCTCCTTTATCGAATACGGCCGTGACATTGTAGGTATAAATGTTTCCTTTTTCTATTTCCGTGTCGGTATAGCCCTCGGTCGCCGGGAGTTGTTTGTACAGTTCGCCATTGCGATACAGGTTATATCCATTGAGGATAAGCGTTTCATCGGGCATATTGGCTGCAATAAACTCTATATCGTCGATGAGCAAACCGATTTTGCCCGAAGATATACAGTGGATTGCGACATATTTGGCATTGTCCGGCAGTTCGAAGCTGTATTTGTTGTATCCGTTTTCAGGATCTCGCTCCAATCCATCGGGGACGATTGTTTCGCTACCTTCGAGGATTACGAAGTTGTCGATGTCGTTGTTGCCGGTCGAGTACACGATCTCGAACTTGTCATAGCCTTCTCCTCCATACATAAAAGGAATTGAGCGAGCCCAGAAACTGATACTTCTATTGCCATCTTTAAGCTCGGGTAATATCAGGTAATCGTCGTTGGCAGCTCCTCCCATAGTACTCCAACAAGCGAACAATTGTTTGCCCGAGTGAGCGGTGAGGCCATAGAAAGTCAATTGTTGTGACAGAGATTCGGAGTTCGTACTCATGACTTGGAATGCCATTTTCGCTTCGCTGTTCGGGTATTGGGGAGCCCATGCGTTTATCTTGGCCGTCGTTTGACCATCGTTGTCGTACACCGTGTAGTCTCCGATGGTTCCGGTACGATTACTGTCGTCAATTCCGCCGATACTCCACTCTTCGTAACTTTCGATGTCGTCGGTAGCGGGATCGGGGATACAGGATAAAGCGGGTCTGCTCCATGTGAGCGATACCGAGTTGTCGTTATCTTCGGCACTGAGGTTGTCGATGGTGGGATATTTGGGTCGTTCGACTGCGACCGACAGTGCAGCCGAGTTGTTGTCTGTGTCGAGATCGCCATCGAATTCTATTTTTGCAGTGAGGTCGAAGACCGTACTGTTTACCGGTGACGAAAGGACGAAATCGAAAGTCTCGTAGGCATCGGATCGTATGGGTTTACCGTTTTGTTCCGCAATGAGTTTGTCTCCCGAATAGATACATACTTTGTAGTCGGTAGCCTCATTGGTTCCATCGTTATATATCTTGACAGAATAGTCTGCCGGCTTTGCCCCGATAACCGATTCGGGACCTGTAAATCCATTCAGAACAAGATCGTTTGCCAGTTGGTCGAAAATTCGCAGGTTATCGATCATGACGCTTTCGGCGCCCCAATCTTCGGTTGCTCCGAGAATACCTATTTGCAGGAAGTCTGCGTTGCGATAGTTACTAAGGTCGATGGCGTGGCATTTCCATATATTATTGTCTGCGCTGTTGATTTCGAGAAGCGTTGTCCAATTTGTACCTAAATCGACACTTGCCTGAATATGAATCTCGGATAACCCGTCGGGATTATTTACCCATATTTTCAACACCGGATTTTCGAGTGTAGCGACGTTTATTTTGGGAGAAACCAGTCGGTACGAGCCGGGTCCGCTGAACGATATCCAACCGTCATCGCCGTCTTGTGCTCCCAATATTGTGGAGAAACTGGTCTGTGTTACCGACCAATCGCCATATCCTTTTTCGACGATGTCGATTGCCCACGGGTCGTTTTCGGTTTTACCCTCAGGCCAAGACTCTGTGAATGGAGCCGGATAGGGAGTCCCGAAAAGTATGGAGTTGGTAGGTGTGGCTTCGCCCTCGCCTGCGATACTTTTTGCGCTTATTTGATAACTTAGAAGCATTTGTCCCGAATCGGCGTTCAATGATTCGTCGGTATAGGTAAGTCCGGTTATTTCGGTGGCAGTCGAAACAGACATCGGCTGCAATTGCGAAATCTGGTAGGTTAGTTTTTCGGGGTCGATGTAACCGCCGTTGATACCTGTCACAGGTGCTTCCCATGTAAGTACTGCCTTGTCTCCGGCTTGTACTACGTGTGGGTTTATAACAGCGGTGGGAATGTCTATCCCGATGTATGCATTGCATTCTGTTTCGTATCCTTTTCCAGCCTCATTAAAGAATGCGATCGAGTAGGTATTGAATCCGTTAGCAGCCTGAGTATCGGTTATGGATACTTCGCTACCGGGTTGTGGATTGTCGATGCTTCCTACAAGTCTTTCTTTTGTTTTGTTCCAAATTTCGGCTTTGGCGATTGTTGTCAAGTTGCTGCCATCGGCTCGCTTAGAGGGGGCGGTCGCCGATATGGTCGCTCCGAGCGCTCCTTCGGGAGCGGCAACAGCGTTCATTTCGTCTGTCGCTGCTGGGGCAAGCGCGTTGATCGGCTCTGTAATTTCGATGGAATAGATATATAACGACCCCATGTATTTATCGCTGATACCGTGAATACCTATATAATATGTTCCGTCGGATTGAGGCGAGAATACAGCTTGGAAGGTCTCTTCTTTCGAGGTTGTGAAGAAATTAGGTTCTATAATGACGTTTGTCAAAGCGTCGGCTGTTGCTTCTGTCCCGTATTTTACTTCAAACCGTTCTTTGTAAGTGGCGCTACTGGAACGTCCTTTTAAGATGAGGGTATATAGGAAACCCGCTTTCAACTTCATGGCCGGAGAGACGATCCAGTCGTCGGCGGCGAGTGTGCGGCTATAATTGAGTTGTGCACCGTTGACCGTTGCCGTCCATGCTTTGTCGTCCTCGTTGGCATTGATGATAGTATATTGGTCGAAACTATCCATCGACTTGAACGAATGGTTGTAAGGTGGTTCGAGATATGAACCGAGCATTATTCCGTCGGATAGAGCGGGATCACTTTGTCGAGTGCCGTCTGAGACTATGATTTCGTATGTGTATTCACTCAGAATGAGAGGTAGCTCTGTATCCGTGACGGTCGTTTCGGTTGTTCGGGTAGCGATAATCTTGTTGTCGGGTTTGCGTATGACGTTATAAGTCAATAGGCTTATATCTACGTATCCTCCATGTTGACCCTTCGTTACTGCTTCCCATGCGATTGTTACATTGTCGCTTTCTCGGTTGACCGTGATTCCTGTGACCGTTGCCGGAGTATCTGTGCCGACATAGAATGAGGCCTTGTAAGCCGGACCTGTGCCATGTATTGTATGTGTCGTGATTCCCAAAGTGTGATTCCCTTCGGATAGGGTTATCGGCAGTTCGACAAGCGAACCGGCGGTCGATGTGCCTGACGAAAGGGTTTCATCGTCTATTTCAACGGTGTAGTTTATATCGCCGGAGAGTTTGTTACCACTGACAGTCGTAGTGGGGAGTTTGAAAGTTATTGTACCTGAAAGGGCTGCTCCTTCGAATGCGATGTCGATGTCGGTAACGCTTCCCGGCCCTTCGAGGTCTGCGTTAGGACTTAGGGAATATAGTCCCACAAATTCTTCCAAATCGTTAAAGGACCCGAGTAGTGTAGCCTCTCCCGTATCGGTGTTTACTTGATAAATACCGGAGGAATTTTCGTTGCAGGCTGCCCAATAAAGTTGCTTGGTCGTGAAGTCGAAGCATCCGCTTTGTTGGTAAAGAGGTGTGTATCCGGTAGCTCCGATAAGGCTATATGAGCCGTCTTCGGTATTGAATTTGTATAAATCTCCCATTTGGGAAATGCCATATACTTCACCGATGGAATTGGCTGCTATGACTACGAATCCGGCAGGATATCCCTTGTCGTCTTGCAGAGTGATATCCGATAGTTTGTTTACTGCACCGGTTTCAAGGTCGAGAGTTCCGAATACATAACCGTTTTTAGTCGTGTTGTAGAAGGCTCCGTACACTTTTTGGTCTGCCGGATTCCAAGTCATGTCGGTGGAAATAGTCGTTAAAGGTATAGCTTTACGGCTTACCTCTGTCCACGATTCGATGTCGTAACAAATCAATTCGTTGCTTATCGTCGTACCGCTTAATTTTGTATAGGTAATACAGTAGAAATATTTTGCATCGACGAGAGTCGCTCCTCCATTGGCTCCTATCGGTCCGGCTTCGGAACGATACACCAATTCTGCCTTAGGGTTGTCTGTCGTATTGAATTTGTAGATACCCATAGGACTGGAATCGTTTCCCCAACTTTGAGCAAAGATAAGGTTCCCATAAAGGGTCGTTCCGTCGACTGTGTTTTCCAAAACTTTTGTAAGTCCCTTTGGAGAGGAGATTCGGGAGGCCGGAATGACAGTCGTTTTTTCTGATGCGTTCCGTGGAGCGATCAGATGCGCTTTTGTACCAAAGGGCACAAATAATAGCAATAAAAAGCAAAATGTGATTAGATTTTTTTTCATAGTGAAACAGAATTGATAATGAATATTTTTGGTTTGTAATGAAACTCTATTTGCAAAAATATTTATAATATTAAATAATACATCGATATTGTCGTATTACCTGTATTGTATTTATGTTATTTTAACTAATTTGGGGCTGATTTCTCTGAAATTGATTTAAAATATAGATTTTTTAAAAATAGCTTTTGTCTTATATTAAAGTGAATTTCTTGAATTTTGAAAGTGTAACAGCGTATAGAATATTTATTTTGTAGTAAATATTTGATTATTGCTTTTCCCTTGTCGGTCTATTATAATAGTTATAAAATATAAAAATATGAATATTCGCTTCTCCTTTATTTAGGAGAAGTAAAGAGAATCAAGGATGCAAGTATTGTATTATCGGGGAGAGATTCCGTATCGTTCGAAGGCTTGTAAATCTTCTTCTTCGAGTGGCAGACGTCGAACAGGAATAGGTATGTTTTGTTCTCCTACATAATATCTTTTTTCGAGATGAAACGACGGACTTATGAGGGAGAGTTGGTCATCGCGATATTCGGTTTCGATGCCTCCGATACCCAGTAGGGTGTGGAATACGACTCGCGAGTCGAATGGGGTGGTATGCCGATTCCGGGCTTGTCGTATGTCATCGGGGAAAAGAGTAGAGTAATTATCCGAGAACCAAATGACAAAGGGTATGTGAAGCTGGTAATAGGTGGGAATGGGGGAGGCGTGCAGAAATCGATTACGTTCATCGTCGAGCAGATCTTCCCCGTGGTCGGAGAGATACAGCATGGCCGAAGTTTTTCCGGTTCGGTCGAGTTTATCGATAACTTGTGCCAAGAATTTGTCGGTGGCAACGATCGAGTTGTCATAGGCATTTATCATGGCTTGCTTGTTCTTATGATCGATTTCTTTAATGTGGTCGGGGGTGAATATTCGACAATCGGTATTGTATCGTTCACAGTAATTGAAGTGGGAGCCATAGGTGTGAAGGATAATGAGTTGCTTCGTTTTACCTATGTTCAGTAACGAGTCGACTGCGGATAATAGTACATCGTCATGTAGATGCGGTTTATTTTTCGGTGCGGCGAAATAGATCGTACAGTCTGCTTCGTCGGCGAAGAACTCGGTAAATGATCCGTTGCGCAGTTGGTTGGAGAGAAACGACGTGTGGAATCCGGCTTGTTTAAATGCCGAAATAAGACTCTTTTGTCGGTATATCTCATTGTAATTGAGTGCATCGGCGGGGCATAGCATTAACGGAACGCTTTTATGAGTCGCATTGATTTGTGTCAGTACATCGTCGAAATGAATGACATCGGGCATGGCGTCGAGTTTGGGGGTCGTATTTCGTTCGTACCCATATAGCCCCCAGTTTCCGGCGCGGGAGGTTTCTCCGATTACGAAGATATAGATTTCGGGGAGTTCGGTGTCTCTTGTCGATGTGGCCCGGTAGTCGAATTTTCTCGATGTGCGTGGATAGTTCTTTGCTGCTTCCCAACTGTCCACGGCGAATCGGGCATTGTTGAACGCGTTGATGGGGTAAAGGTTGTCGAGCCTTGCCGTATGAGGATATTTTCGGTGAGCAGGTGTGTAAACAAGTATTCCACTACCGATCATGAGCATAGCCAACATGAACACTCTTTTTTGAAAAAGAGGTGTGAGGGTCTCGGTGCGACGTATGGAGTAAACGGCAAGAGCCAATGCCGGAAGATAAAGTAAGAATACGCCTACTACCGCCGGAGCCAATTTATCGAGTAATTCGAAAGCCTCTCCGCTGTTGGTCGTAAACATGTTCAGGAACATGTCTGAGGCGATAATGGAATTACCGAAAAGATAGAGTAGTACCAATTGAAACGCGCCTATGAAATGAAGGGGAAAAAGAGCCCAAAAGGTGATTCCCGGTTTGCGGGAGAGAATTAATAACAAAAGGTATAAAGCTCCCGGAATGAGGATATAGGAGACTTTGAACAGGAGTGGCAATTGTTCTGTAAAACATAGAAAAATATTGGGAACCAACATGATTCCCGAAAAAATCCAAAATATGCGCCTCTGTGTAAATATTTGATTAAAATGCTTCATTGATGTTGAATAAAAATCCCGATTGTCCTTTTTTTCCGAATCCGTAGTCGAGTCGTACATTGACTCGGTTTTTGAACTCCCAGCGATAGCCTATTCCGTAATTGGGGAGTGTATGTCCCCATTTAAAACCTGAGAACGAAGGAAATACGTTTCCTGCTCCTACCCATACGGCTATGCCATTTCGCCTCCAAATGTGTTGACGGAGTTCTATTTGAGTTTCGATTAAATTTTTGTCTCGGTATCTGCCTTCGTAGTATCCTCGCATACGGGCCGACCCTCCCAAAGCTGCAAGCATATTCCAGGGTACATCGCCGTAATTGAATTCTCCATGTAGGTCAAAAGCAAGGATCGCTCCTTCCCATAGGCGGTGATAATAATCGAAAATGAAATCGGTGCGAGTAAACGCTTTTTTATTGCCCAAGAATTTGGGGAAGAATCGTTGGTTAACTTTTATATAAACTCCTTTTGCTGCGTTGGTAATAAAATCGCGACTGTCGTATACAAGTGTGGCTCCTATACTCGTGCTGATTACTTCTCGGGCTTCTCCTTCGAGTAGTTCGATTTTTGTGAAATCCGATCCTTTCACCCAGTTAAATCCCGTAGAAATTCCTCCGTAGAGGTCCTTATGTAAGCGAGCCAGCCAGTCGATACGTAAAATAGTTTCCAGTCTGTCGTAGGAGCTTTTGTTGGCGTTGTTATTTCCGTTTTCGTAACCTATGCCCCAAAAGTCACTCGGGAATGTGTATAAATAAAAGTCGTAATCTATCCTGAATTTATTTTTGGGAAAGATATTATTCCCTTTTACTCCTATCAAAAGAAAGCCTGTGGTCGTGGCATCTCCATAAAGCGAAACGTTGGAGAGTTGTGTGATCGAGTCTCTTCGTAACCGGTATGTCCCCGAGGCAGCCAAGCCTATTCCCAGCTTTGTCGTGGAAGAATAGTGAGGTCCTCCGATGATACCGAAATCGAATTTTTTATCGGGGCGTGGAGCATTGGAGTCATCGAAGTATTTCAGAACCTTTTGGAATATGTTCAGTTTTTTTACGGTGGTATCTTTTTTTGCGATAATCGAGTCGGTAGGAATAGTATCTATACTATCGGTTGGCGTTTCGGCGTACAAAAGACTTTGGGAGCCTAAAATGTATCCGACGCATAATATCGTATATCGAATGAATTGTTTCATATAATTAATTTGTTTCTCTCACGAGTTCAGATGCAAATGTATATTTTCTGTGGCTAATTGCCTAATTGCTTTTTATTCAATATGTTAAGTTTTGTATAAATTTTCTTTCTCGTGTCATTTGTCTATATGGAGGTGTAGCGTAGCGGTGGGAATTGTCCTTTCTTGTAATAACAAATTATTATTCAGAAGGTTCAATAATTTAATATTGACGAGGGAAAGTAAAGATCGATTTTGAGAAATATTCAGGATATAAAATTTTTTCGGTGTATATTTTTTGTATTTTAACGAGAGTCCGATATAAATAAATATATATGGACGATTATTGACCGGTCTCGATGAACGTTCGTTTTTATTCTTCTATGTAGTTGCGGATTACAATTGACAATTAATTACTTCATTGAATGTTTTTGTGTAATTCGTATTCAGCATTGCTTTATATTCATTGCAGAATGTGTCGAATGTCGTTTTGGCCAAGCTGGTTCTTCCTTGTTTATATAATGTGTGGCATTTGAGAATCAATGCATACTCGTCTGTTTTGTCGTGTGCAAACATGCTGTTGGCTATCTGAATTAATAATTCGTTGTTTCCCTTTATATATTCTTGCTTGGATAAATTTATTGCCATATCTAATACGGAATTCGTGTAATCGGACTTGAAAGAATCCAACCAGTCTGTTTGGACATATGGCAATAATTGTCCCGATAGCAGGTTTAAGGGTAAATCATTGATGTTTTCGGCTGTGATAGGTTCTTTGTTTTTTACTTTGTCGATCCAATTACAAACATCGATATAATCGCAATAAGCGTGAGTGAACTTTAACGCCCAATAGGTGCTTTCTTTTACAAGTTCTACACCGTCGAGTTTTTCCAGCAAAAGTTTTAGTTTTCGGATATTTACTCGGCGGTTATTTTGGGCACTTTCGTCTGTTTTATCAAACCAAAGCAACTCTCTCAGAGTGACGTTTGAAATCCCTTTCTTGTTATTTACGCTATATAATATGATAAGAATGAGCAGTTGTTTCAAAATAGGTGTGAATGATTTGGTGATATCTGCACCATTTTTATCCCATACTTGAAATCCATCTAAGAAAAGAATAGATGATTTTTTGTGAATGTCCGGTTGGGGCTTATAGTTTTCGTCTTGGGTAGTTGTCTTGGAGGAACGATCCGTATTTGTAACGACCGGAGGATTGTGAGGAATGTGGCTTTCTTTTCTTCTCCTTTTCTTTTTTCGGTAGCAGAGGTACATACAGCCCATACCTGCAATTATGCAAATTCCTATACCTATGAAGAACCCTGTCTTTGTAACAAGTGCCTTATGTCCTGCAACTGTTTGCAGCGTATCTTCTATTTTTAACGGGGGATAAGCTAATGAGTATATGTTTATATTTGATTTATTGTTGTAGTTATAATTGGTTACGGCATACAGCTTCGACTGTAACGAGTCGTAGTAGAGTGTACAGAAAGAATTTACATCATTGAAGGAGAAAGGGATTGTATCGGCATAGTTCGTACAGTTATTCCCATCTGTCAAATCGAACGATTTTAGCAAGATATAGCTGTTCGAACAATCATTCGGAAAACATAAAGCGTATAGCTTGTTATTCGTTTCGTCTGTAACAATATGATTACCGACGACGAAGTTTTTCGTATCGTTGGGGATAGTCCACAATTTCTTTGTTTTGAATGTGTTGATGTCTATCGCATAAAGATCGTAATAATTTATGACTCCTAATTCTTGTTTCCCTTGCGGGTTGCCACAGCCGCCGAACACCAATATCGTGTCTCTGTTTTTGTAGTCCGATCCGCTTAGATAACGCGGAGGTATTTCTTCGTTGTACGATACCGGAATCCAGTCGTCCTGTGTCCGTCCTTTTTTAAGTATCAAGTTCTTATATTGATAATTACCATATCCGCCAAAAATATACAGACACGAGTCATTGGGCGATATAAACGTATTGTGTTGAGAATATTCCGGATTTTTTATTTCACGGTCATTGTTTGTCCATGTGTTATCCTTGAAATTGAATATAGACATCTGTTTCAAGGGATCGAAATCGTATGACCATAATTCATCGTAATAAGGCTGGTAAATGAGTTGATTGTTTATTTCTGTGTATGGAGCTCCATGAGCAGGATAAATCGTATCTAATGTATTGTCGATAGTCGAATAAACGAGTACAAATGAGCTGTTGGCAAAATAAATATTCCCTTTTGACGGAGCATGGCAGATTTGTGTATATATGGGTAATGCTAATGTTTTTTCTTTTACCCACTTGGTGTGTTTATTTATTTCCCATGTAGGATTGGTGACTGTCGCCGGAATCTGATACAGACTATCCAAACAGGAATGTGACAGATGTTCTTTTAAAGGCCAATATGCAATTGTTTTATTTTTATTGTCTGTGATTTTTATGTTGCGTATAGACATCGGAGGGACATCGGAAGAATGAAACTTTTCATGATCGGAGTATCCGAAGTAGAATTTCACGTTCTTGATATTGATGAATTTATACTGGCTTTGCAATGTTTGATTGTCGAAGATGAGCCGTAAACTATCCGGATAGATTGAGCACCGGATATGCGCCCATTTATTCCATGAGTATTGATTAAGGAGTTCTTCATCGAAAGCCAGATAGACGTTGTTCCCTTCTATCAAATTCAACGCTCTTTTTTCGGGTGTAATATTCGCTATCAAATCGAAACTCTTTTCATCGTCGATTATGATTCGAAAGACATATCCGTAGTTATGTTCTTCGGGTCTGAATTTAATATCGAAATCTAATGTTAGACCTTTTGAGGCGTCGAACTCGGGAGATAGGATAAGCGATGTTCTTTCTTCTTTAATGGAGGTGTGGGCAGCAAAATATAATCCAGATGAAATATTTTGTGCTTCAACCGGTATCAGGGCCAACATTAAGAGCAGAAATATAAGCGTCTTTTGCATGAATACTTATAACTGTTTTTTGCAAAGATAATATGGTTTAGGAGGGTTACAAAGAAAAAAATTATATTTATGGAATCTTTTTATGGAATTGATTGTAAAAATAATATATTATTAATGTACAGGGTGTTTTTACTGTGCACCGAAGTTCGTTTGTTAATGGTTTATTAATATTTCCGTTAACGGCCGACGTTTATTTTTGTTACATTAATTAAAAATGACACATGATGAGAAGTATTATTGTATTGAGTTTGGCGCTGCTGTTGGTGGCGTGTAAGCATGAGAAAGAGTATAGTGGCAATCCTATTGTCGAGGGTTGGTATGCCGATCCAGAAGGGGTTGTCTTCGATGATGAATATTGGATATATCCTACGTTGTCCGATATTCCTTTCGGAGCCGATAGCGCAGATTTTCCCGAATTGAAAAAAGAAACGCGGGCCATTCATCAGGTCTATAATATACAGACTTATATGGATGCTTTTTCATCAAAAGATATGGTTCACTGGACTAAGCATCCCAAAGTGTTGTCTGTTGAGAATATAAAGTGGTTGGAATTTGCCTTATGGGCTCCGTCTATTGTTCGGGTGAATGGCAAATATTATCTGTTTTTCGGAGGGAATGATATCCAGAATGATGAGCAATATGGTGGAATCGGTGTCGCTGTGGCTGATAACCCGGCAGGCCCATTTAAAGACGTTTTGGGGAAACCTTTGATCGATAAGATTGTGAACGGCGCTCAGCCGATCGATCAGTTCGTTTTTAAAGATGACGACGGTAGTTATTATATGTATTATGGAGGCTGGCATCATTGTAATATGGTAAAATTGAGTTCGGATTTATTGAGTCTCGTTCCTTTTGACGATGGTTCTTATTATAAATCTGTCACACCTGAGAATTATGTGGAGGGACCTTTTATGTTGAAACGGAATAACAAATATTATTTTATGTGGTCGGAAGGCAGTTGGGGAGGTTCGGATTATAGTGTGGCTTATGCCATTGCCGATTCTCCGTTCGGCCCTTTCGAGCGTATTGGGAAAATATTGCAACAAGACGAGAGTGTGGGTACAGGTGCGGGACATCATTCGGTCATTCAGATACCGGGGAAAGACGAGTGGTATATTGTTTATCATCGCCACCCATTGGGCGATACGATTCCAAATCATAGAGAGATTTGTATCGACCGTATGTATTTTGACGAAAATGGTTTTATTAAACCGGTGAAGATGACTTTCGACGGTGTCGGTGTCAATAGGCTTACGGATTAGCGAATAGTATCAGAAATGTATCACCGCCTCAAACAAGAAAAACAACTCAATGAAAATTTTCTTGTTTGAGGCGATGTTGTTTTCTACACGTGACTATTTGCGGTAAAATATATGGAAAGATATGAGGCAATAACGTTGACCTCGATAGCTTTATTTGAAAGAATTGTTTTTATGCTGATTGTCGAGTGGTTCCCCCTGTTATTAATCTTGTTATGTCGCTCCCTTTCTTATGAGAATTGTTAATGCCTTATTAATGTTTTTGATTCGGAAATAAGTATTGCATATGGATAATTAATATTCTATTAATGGTTTTATTAATTGCCCCGGCTTACTTTTGTCACAAAAAATAAAAAAAAACGATTCCATGAAAAAAGTTTCTTTACTTGTATTTTTATCTGTTTTACTTATATCGTGCGGAGGTAAAGAGGTGCTTTCTACTTCTTTTTCACCGGTTGACTATGTGAATCCGTTAGTGGGAACTCAATCTAAGTTTACCTTGTCTACGGGCAATACCTATCCGGCTGTCGCATTACCGTGGGGAATGAATTTCTGGACACCGCAAACGGGAGATATGGGAAATGGCTGGGCCTATTGTTATACCGACGATAAGATAAAAGGATTTAAGCAGACACATCAGCCCAGTCCGTGGATCAATGATTATGGGCAGTTTGCATTGATGCCGGTGGCCGGGGGTAAAAAGTTCTTGCAAAATGAGCGAGGAAGCTGGTTTTCTCATAAAGCTGAGACGGCAAAGCCTTATTATTATAGTGTGTATTTGGCTGACCATGATGTGAAAACAGAAATTACTCCGACGGAACGTTCGGCTTATTTTAGGTTTACTTTCCCAGAAAGTGAAGAGTCGTATATCGTAGTAGATGCATTCGATAACGGGTCTTTTGTTCAGATAGATGAGGAAAATGGCACGGTAACCGGCTATACGACTAAAAATAGCGGGGGAGTACCGGATAATTTTAGAAATTACTTCGTGATGAAATTTGATAAGCCTTTTGCCTCGGCAGAAGTATGGAGCGGAGATAAAATTATAAAAGGTAAAAGAGAGGTAGAAGATAATCATGTCGGTGCTGTGTTGGGATTCAAGACTTATAAAGGTGAAAAGATTGGTGTAAAGGTAAGTTCTTCTTTTATCAGTGAAGAGCAGGCATGGTTGAATTTGGAAGAACTGGGCAGTAGAAATTTTAACGAGGTAAAAGAGTCTGCTCGAAATGCTTGGAACGATGTAATGAATAGAGTGAGAGTAGAAGGGGGAACTGATGAACAACTACGTACTTTCTACTCTTGCTTGTATCGTTCTTTATTGTTTCCCCGTAAGTTTTATGAAGTAGATAAATATGGAAATATTGTCCATTATAGTCCTTACAATGGAGAAGTGAGGAGAGGATATATGTATACAGATACCGGATTTTGGGACACGTTCCGCGCTTTATTTCCCTTCTTGAACCTTATGTATCCTTCTGTCAACAAAGAAATTCAAGAAGGATTGGCAAACAGTTATGAAGAAAGTGGATTTTTACCCGAATGGGCCAGCCCGGGACACCGTCACTGCATGGTGGGTAATAATTCGGCATCTGTTGTGGCTGATGCTTATTTGAAAGGATGCCAGACAGAAAAGATCGATTTGTTGTATGAGGCTGTTCTGCACGGAGCGAATCATGTGCACCCCCAAGTTCCTTCGACGGGAAGATTGGGATATGAATATTACAATCAAAAAGGATATGTACCTTATAATGTAGGTATTAACGAGAATGTGGCGCGCACATTGGAATATGCCTATGATGATTGGTGTATTATGAGACTGGCGCAACAATTGAACCGTCCGCAGGAAGAAATCGATCTTTATCGGGAAAGGAGTAAAAACTATCGGTTCGTTTTCGATAAAGAGAACAATCTGATGCGCGGGAAAAACGAAGATGGTACATTTCAGTCTCCTTTCAGTCCGTATAAATGGGGCGATGCTTTTACCGAAGGCAACAGTTGGCATTATACATGGAGCGTGTTTCATGATGTGCAGGGACTCATCGATCTGATGGGAGGGAAGGAGAACTTTGTCTCCATGTTGGATTCTGTTTTTGTGGTTCCTCCTATTTATGACGATAGTTATTACGGGCAGTGCATTCATGAAATAAAGGAAATGCAGATTATGAATATGGGCAATTATGCACATGGCAACCAGCCTATCCAACATATGATTTATCTTTATAATTACGCCGGGCAGCCTTGGAAAGCGCAATATTGGTTAAGGGAAGTGATGGATAAGCTGTATACTCCTTATCCTGACGGCTATTGTGGAGATGAAGATAATGGTCAGACTTCTGCATGGTATATATTTTCTGCGTTGGGCTTTTATCCGGTATGTCCGGGCTCAGGGGAGTATGTGATGGGAGCTCCGCTCTTTAAAAAGGCGATTCTTACGTTGGAAAATGGAAAGCAGATCGTTTTGAATGCTCCCGACAACACGAACGAAAATAGATATATACGTTCTCTGAAAATGAACGGGAAAGAGTATAACCACAATTGGTTGAAACACGAGGAGTTGATGGACGGCGCTGTTCTTGATTTCGATATGAGTCATATGCCTAATACAGAGCGCGGAATAAACGATGAAGATTTCCCGTATTCTTTGACTAACGAGGATAAGTAAGAATCAAATAAATCCCATGTACATTCGAGGTGTTCCGGTTCGGATAAACCGGAGGTGACTATGTTTTGACCTCATGAAAACTACTTTTTACTGCTTGATGAAAAGTAAAATCGGTGGAGGTGATCTTGATGGCGTGGTATAAAAAGTCTGAAAATTTAAGAGGTGAGTCGCATGATGAAGAGAGTTCTTATCTATGGAGTGCTGTTTTGGGTATTGGGTTGCTATAAGGTAGCCGGCCAAGAGGCGATAGGGCTTTATGACCTGCATTATACTTTGGAAACCGACTTGTCGACACCAAAGGGACGCAATGTCGCTTGGGACGATGTACATGTCGTTTCGGCCTTGCAAGGAATCGTCAATCGGGATGCTCCGCAATTATATGTCTTTTTTGTGGATAGGGATCAATTGGATATTGATAAATATTGGTTGAATAAGTATCGTAGGAAAGGGCAGTGGTTGTATCGAAAGGAAACGGTGACGTATAATACCATTGAAGACTTGGTGTCGGCTTACGCCGGATACATAAAGGGGGTGGTACTTTATGATGAGAGAGTTCCGTCCACAAGCAATGTCGCTTCTGCCGTTGCGGGTGCGGAAGACCTTTTGCCGATCCGTTATGATCTTGATTCCGAGAGTTTGTATAGCCGCTTAGTTTTGGGTGGTCCCCGATTGAAAGTAAAGCGTAGATTGATCAATGAAGATGGAAGTGTTATGTTTACGGGATCGGGGGTGATTCCGGGGACGAATCGAGGCAGTACAGGCTCTATAAAAAACGATCCGTACATTTGGTATATAGAGAATTATATGAAAACCGGCAAGTGCAACACGGAATATGCCGCTTATTATTTGGATCAATATTGGAAGCAAAATCCCGGTGCTACGGTACGGAATCATCATACGCTTTCTAATCATGATTTTTTCATTAGCAAGCGAGCTTTCTTTTTCGATTTATCACCGTGGGGAGACGAACCGGCAACAGACGAACCGACTCAAAAGGTAGGGACTGATTTGGCTACCCTTAAAGAAATGCTATTGTTGGCATACCAACAGAATAAAGGTGAAAAGTATTGCTATATAGGAGGGTTCCCCTCATGGGCATTTAAATATACGAAGCATGCCGGCGGTATCCACGACGATGTTCCTACGGAGTGGGAGTTTTTACGTCTTATCAGCGCTTACAACGCTTTTAAAGATGCCGATGCAATTGCAATCGGAGCGTTGGCAAATGCCTCTTTTTGGCAGCATTTCCCTTTGGAGGAACGGTATTCGCAACCGTGGGTTACTCATGAAGAGTTGAAGCAAAGAGGATTGTTGACCGAAGACGGTAAAGTCGACGTGAAAGGAAGGAACTTTCTGATATTTTATGTGGGGGATTATGATGCTTCATCGTGGGTGAGCCAATTTACCTCGCTTACTTGGGACGACCCCAATAGAGGAAAAGTCCCGATGATGTGGGCCATAAGTCCGGTATTACAGGAGCGCGTGCCTCATGTGTTACATAATTTTAGAAAAACGGCTACTAAGAATGATTATTTTGTCGCATCGGACAACGGAGCCGGATATTTGAGTCCCGGAATGTTACAAGAACCCAGACCTATTTCGGGATTACCTTCTGGATTACAATCGTGGGCGGAACACTGCAAGCCCTATTATGAGAAATGGGGATTGAGCATTACCGGCTTTATTGTCGACGGTTATGCTCCCGGTTTGAATTGGGAAGGAATGGAATGTTATCGATCGTTTAGTCCCAATGGAATCGTTCCTCAGAAACTATCTTCGTGGAGTATGCTTTTTGGAAATATGCCTGTGTTGAGGGCCGATTACGATATCAATGATGTCGAGCCCAAAGATGCTGCGGTAGCTATCGTCAATAGAATAAGAGAAAGAGAGGGGTTGCCTTTTCATTGGTTTAGAAATATAATAAAATCTCCTACGTGGTATGTAGAGGTAGTCGAGGAACTGAAAAAAATAGATGATAGTATCTGTTTGTTGGATGCCCCGTCTTTTTTTGAGCTTTTGCGGATTTATTTGAAGGAAACTGCTCCTTTTGCCGGTGGTACGGGGAGTAGGGAAGATCCGTTTCTTATTTCTACTCCGCAACAGTTCGACCATATAAGGGAGTATAGAAGCCAATGCTTTCGATTGATTAACGACCTCGATTTTTCTGATTATGTCAGAGAAGATGGCCAAAGTTGGTGGCCTTTGGGCGAATGGGGAAGTGGAGATAATGCTATGGAGCGTTTTCGTGGCTTTTTTGATGGAGGTGGATATTCGATTAGGAATTTGTCGGTGGAACGAAAAGCTCATGACCTGAGTATTTTTGGTGTGACAGAAGGTGCAGAGATTATCAACTTGAAAGTTGAAAATTGCAGCATCATTGGAGAGGGGCGTTTAGGAGTTCTGACAGGCGCTACCTTTTCTACAAAGATAGAACAGGTCGATATACTCGATAGCCAATGTGAAAATCGATTATCGGATCATGGATCGAATGCCGGAGGTTTGACAGGACCACTTTACCGGTCGGTGGTAAAAAACTGTTCTGTGAAGGGTGGAAATGTTTATGCGAAGGATTGTGCGGGTGGTATATCCAGTTCCATGAGTGAAGATAGCGAAATCATCGATTGTTACTCGACTTGTCGGATAGAAGGAATTACGAATGTCGGAGGAATAACGGGAAAAGTGAATTGAAAAATGATACCTCTCGAATATTAATGTTTTGTTAATGTTTCGGTAGTAAAAAATCTACTTTATGTATGCTTGAATCGTGGATTCTTAATGTATTATTAATGTTTTTGTTAATATTATAATCTTACTTTTGTCTCACACACATAAAATGCTGTAATGAAAAAAGAACCTTTAATTGTATTCATTTCTATTTTATTTTTACTTGTATCGTGTAGAGTAAAAGACGAAAATATCGAATCGGCGATATTTGCTCCGGTAAATTATGTGGACCCGTATATAGGAACCGGCGGACATGGTCATACGTTTTTAGGAGTCGCTGCTCCATTCGGAGCCGTGCAGATCGGTCCTAACAATATAAATAAAGGGTGGGATTGGTGTTCGGGTTATCATTACTCCGATTCGATTGTAATAGGATTTTCACATTTGCATCTCAATGGAACCGGTTGTAGCGACACGGGCGATTTGTTATTTATGCCATATACGGGGAAAATGCGTACGCAGCCGGGAACCCAAGATAATCCCTTATCGGGTTATGCTTCTTATTATTCTAAGAGCGATGAAACGGCTTTACCCGGATATTATGGAGTAGTATTGAAAACTCATCGTACAAAAGTAGAATTGACGGCGTCGGACCGAGTTGCCTTTCACAGATACACTTTCCCGAAGAATGTCGAAAAGTATGTGATGATTAATTTAAAGGATGCCAATGGCGATGATCGTCCTACCGATACATATCTGGAACAAGTAAACGATACTACTGTCAGTGGTTATCGTTGTTCCTCTGGTTGGTCGAAGCAACAGCAAATCTATTTTACGGCTGTTTTCTCCGAACCGATACGTTTAGCTTTGTTTCACGATTCGATACCGGTACAAGGAAATGTTTTACAAGGCATCGACGTGAAGGGAAATGTAATTGTCGCATCTGATGTCGAGAGACTTGATGTGAAAGTGGGAATATCGCCGGTGAGTATGGAAAATGCGGCGGCTAATATTCGGCAAGAAATCGCCGATTGGAATTTTGAACGGGTTGTAGATGAGACGACTGCCAAATGGAATGCCGAATTGTCCAAACTGCAAGTATCGACTACGGATACAGTAGCCAAACGTATTTTTTATACAGCTTTATATCATGCGTTTATACAACCGGCTATGTTCAATGATTGTAACAAGGAATATAGAGGTACCGACAAAAATGTGTATGGAGATCCGGGTTTCACCAATTATACCGTATTCTCATTGTGGGATACGTATCGTGCGGCTCACCCATTATATACGTTGGTGCAGCCGGAGCGTGTTCCCGATTTTATTAATTCGATGTTGGCTATTTATGAGCAACAAGGACGTTTGCCGGTTTGGCATTTGTATGGCTCGGACACGAATGAAATGATAGGTATTCAGTCGGTTCCTGTTATAGCGGATGCTATATTGAAAAATATGAAAGGTTTTAATTACGAACGGGCTTATCAAGCAATGAAGGCTTCAATGATGTCTGATTATAAGGGATTATCGTATGTGACAAAACTTGAATATATTCCGGCAGATAAAGAGAAGGAATCGGTAGCTAAGGGATTGGAATATGCCATTGCAGATTGGGGAGTGGCACAAGTGGCTCGAAAGCTGGGTAAGGTAGATGACTATGAATATTTTTCGAAGAGAGCTTTGGCATATCAAAAATATTGGGACAAGGACACCCGCTTTTTCAGAGGAAAAAATCAAGATGGTTCTTGGCTTACTCCGTTTAATCCTGTTCATTCAACTCATCGGAACGATGCTTATTGCGAAGGAAATGGTTGGCAATATACATGGTTAGTCCCTCATGATGTGGAAGGTCTCATTTCTTTGTTGGGTGGTGATGACGCTTTTGTTTCGAAATTAGATAGTTTGTTTTCGGTTAATGCCGATTTGGGCGATGCGGCATCTCCTGATATTTCCGGTCTGATAGGGCAATATGCACATGGCAATGAACCCGGACATCATACCGTATATCTTTATTCGTATGCTGGGTTGCAGTGGAAAACGGCGGAGAAAGTCGATTATATATTGTCACAAATGTATCATGATTCATCCGACGGGTTACAGGGTAACGAGGATTGCGGGCAGATGTCTTCGTGGTATGTGTTTTCGTCCTTAGGTTTTTATCCGGTCAATCCTTCTAATGGAATCTATGTTTTCGGAAGACCGATTTTTGATAAGGTCGCTTTGAAATTGCCAGAAAATAAGGTGTTTGAAATAAGGACGGTCAATAATTCAAGAGAGAACAAATATATTCAGTCGGTTCAGTTGAACGGTCGACCGTATGATAAGTCTTACATCTCTCATGCCGATATAGTGAATGGGGGAACATTGGTTATTACAATGGGAAATAAACCGAATAAGGATTTTGGGGCGAATATGGATTGTCGTCCGAAATCCGCTATTAAATAAAGTGTTATTAATAATTTAAAGTTTTAATGTCATGGAAAAGAATGATTACAAAAAGATTGTAGCATCTTGTTTTTGCAGCATGATGCTGGTTTCGAGTGTTTGGGCACAGGAAAGTGATTTGTATGCCGGGGGTACTGGGTCAAAGTCAGATCCCTATTTGATTGAGACGGAAGCTCAGTTCGATGCTGTACGCGAGAATCGGGGCTCCTATTTTAAATTGATGGCCGATTTGGATTTTGCTTCTTATGAAAAAGAAGGCGGTTGGTGGCCGTTAGGAGAATGGGGAAGCGGAGATGGTTCGGACCAACGTTTTAGCGGTACGTTTGATGGTAATGGGCATAAGATTTCCAATTTGATGGCTAAGCATGGAGATGATACCGGTGCGCATGATATGAGTGTTTTCGGCGTTGTTGACGGTGGTACGATTAGAAATTTATTGCTTGATAATGTGACTGTCATTGGTGGCGGGCGTTTAGGTATCTTGACGGGATTAACTCGTAATGCTACGATTGAGCAAGTGGGAGTTATCAACAGTTCTTGTTCGAACATTGGAACAGGTTCTAATTCCAGCGGCCTCGTTGGGCCTTGTGCCGGTACTACTGTAATCACAGACTGTTATACGGCCGATTGTAATGTAATGGCTAAGTCTACTGATGGTGAGACCGGGGATGCCGTAGGTGGAATCGTTAGTTCTGGAAATGCCACAGTGATGTATTGTTATTCGACTTCTACTATCGAAGGTAAAACCAATGTCGGTGGTATTGTCGGTGCTAATGATGGTGGCGCGGTTATTTCCTGTTTGTCTTTGAACAAGGATATTATAGGCGAAGTCGAAGTGACACATCGTGTTGTAGGAAAGAGAAACGGTGGAGATGTTTCTGATAATTATGCGCACTCTTCGGTTTTATTGAATGGTCAAGCCGTAACAGAGGGAACGGGAATCGATACCGATAATGGAGAAACGGTAGAGGAACTGACCGAATCGTTTTATGCAGACGATATGGGTTGGGATTTTGATGAAATATGGACAATAGATCCCACTATCTCTCCTTATCCGGTATTTAAATGGCAAACAAGCACAAGTGGAGTTACAAATGTCGAAAAAGCCGCTTATAACGTTTATGTGACTACCGACGGTATCCGAGCAGAAGGTTTGAATGGAAATGAAATGATCTATGTCTATACGACGAATGGTGTGTTGGTGGCTAAACAAATAGCTGAAAATACAATAGAGAATATTTCTTTGACCGGAAAAGGTATCTATGTAGTCAATATCGTTTCAACCGGAGCTTCCCAAGCATTTAAGGTTGTAAAATAAAAAATCAAATAGGAGAGGATTCGCTTAGTCGGTCCTCTCCTTTCCTATCTTTTTTAAATTCTAAAATTGCAATTGCTTGTTAAGGAAATGGTTGAATAACAATAATCTAACAGGACGCATGAAAAAAAACAATTTCTTTTATATGGAAAAGGCGGTTTCAATGCTTTCCCATTATTCTCATTCATTCCTATTTTTATTTTTTGTTGTGGTAGGCTGCGCTACGGTTTTAGCAGAAAATGATCAACAGCAGAAAATTTCAGGGGTAGTGAGGGATCAGTCCGGGGAACCTTTACCCGGGGTTAATGTCGTAGTGGTGGGAACTAATACCGGTACGATGTCGAATATAGACGGTGTTTTCAATTTGAATGTATCCGGTGACAAATTGGACAAAGCGGAATTGAAATTCTCATTGATCGGCTTTGCTTCGAAAAATGTTGCCTTGAAGGGAAAAACCGTAGTGAATGTGACTTTAAGTGAAGATGATCAGATATTAGATGAAGTAGTGGTCGTAGGTTACGGCACACAGAAAAAAGCTACTTTAACAGGAGCAGTCAGTACGATAGGAACAGATGAACTGACCGTTACACCCACTTCGAATGTCCAAAATATGTTGGCCGGTAAATTGCCGGGTGTGCGTATTCAACAACGTACGGGAGAGCCGGGTAGTTATGATGCCAAGATGGATATCCGTGGATTGGGTACTCCTTTGGTCGTTATTGATGGTGTCGTAAGAGAGGTGTCAGATTTCCAGCGGTTGGAAGCTAACGATATCGAGAGCGTGTCTGTATTGAAAGACGCATCTGCCGCTATTTATGGTATGCGTGCATCGAATGGCGTGTTATTGGTGACGACTCGTAAGGGTGAGAGCGGTAAGACCCGAATTGATTATACCGGAAGTTTCGGTTTCCAGAATCCGTCGGGCTTGCCTGATGTTTTGGATGCTGCTCAATATGCCGAGCTTGTTCGTGAAGCTGATAAAAATATGGGTAGAGGTATTAATACCACTTTCACGGAAGAAGATGTAGCTCGTTTCCGCCGGGAGGGAGGAACCGACTGGTATGATTTGGCTATGAAAAATTTGGTCCCTCAAACCCATCACAATGTAACGGCCAGCGGAAGCGGGAAGCGTACACAATATTTCCTTTCTTTTGGTTACTATGGCGAAGACGGTATTTGGAAAACCGGCGATTTAAATTACCATCGTTATAATATCCGTTCCAATTTGAGTTTCGATGTTACAAAAGATTTGAAAGCCGAATTGTTGATCGGTGCGATGTCCGATGAAAAGAATCAACCTTATAAAGATACTTGGGAACAGTTCAAAGCTATTTGGATGCTTAAACCTACGGAAACTCCGTATGCCAATAATAATGAGAGTTTTCCTAATGACGTGATGTATGGTTTGAATCCGCTTATGATTACCGATGCCGATCAATCCGGTTATAAGCGTAGGATAAACCGAACCTTGAATACTACATTTACATTGACTTATAAAGCTCCTTTTTTGAAAGGATTAAGTGCTAAGTTTTTGTATGCTTATGATTATAAGAACTATCAACAGAAAGAATTTCAAAAACAATATACATTATATAAATACGATAGGGAGAAAGATGTTTATAATTCTCAGATATATTCATCGCCTTCTTCTATTTACAGAAAATCATGGGAGGGAGCACAGAATCAATTACAGGCTTCTTTGAACTATGAGCGTCTTTTTGCAGAGAAACATAACTTGAAAGTCTTGTTTTTGTACGAACAAAGTGCAAAGGAAGAGGATAACTTGTGGGCAAAAAGAAACTTCGAGATGGATGCCGTAGACGAGATTTTTGCAGGCTCCGAAGAAGAGCAAATCGGTAATGCCGATGCTGGCCAGATTTATCGTGTAACGAATATGGGTCTAGTCGGACGTGTCAATTACGATTATCAATCCAAATATTTGGCAGAAGTTAGCTTCCGTTATGACGGTTCTTCCAAGTTTGCCAAAGGACATCGTTGGGGATTTTTCCCATCGGCCTCTGTCGGATATAGAATTTCGGAAGAGAGCTTTATCAAAGAATTTGCTCCGCTGTCCTTTATTACGAATTGGAAGTTAAGAGCATCTTATGGAGCTATGGGTGACGATGGTTCCTCGTCCTATCAATATTTGTCGGGATATGATTATCCGGGCGCCAGTTATGTATTCGGCGATGTTGTCTATAAAGGATTGGGTTTCAGAGGTCTACCGAATGAACTGATAACTTGGTATAAGTCGAAGACCTTGAACGTGGGAACCGATCTTGATCTTTGGAATGGTATGCTGTCTGCACAGGTAGATTTCTTTTGGAGATACAGAGATGGTCTGTTAGGAAAGAGAAGTGGTGAAGTTCCCGGTACTATAGGTGCTGAATTGCCGGAAGAAAATTTGAATCAAGATTTGTATAAAGGTTTTGAAATCGTATTGGGACATCGCAATAAGATTAATGATTTCAACTATTCGGTAAGTTTGAATTTTGCATTGACTCGTCGTCAGAACAGACATTTGGAGGAAGGGGATGCAGTGAATTCCTATGATAGATGGAGAAATAAATATTCAAACCGATATTCCGATATGGGGTGGGCTTATGGCTCAAACGGACAATTTACTTCGATGGAGGATATTTGGCGGTCGCCTATTCAAGACGGTCAGGGTGGTGCTACCCAGTTGCCGGGTGACTGGAAATATGAAGACTGGAATGGCGACGGAATCATCGATGACAGTGATGTTTATCCGAACGTGTACGAGCACACCAATGATAACGGAAATCCCAAAATGACATTCGGTGCTACTATCGCTGCCGAGTGGAAAGGGTTTGATGTGAACCTGTTGTTCCAAGGCGGTGGTGGATTCAATGTGATCTATTTCGAGCAATTGCAATACCCGTTGTGTTTCGGTGGAAACGGTTTGGCTCATTTTTATGACAGATATCGTCAGGACGAAAATGGGAACTGGATTCCCGGAAAATGGCCTACGACCCGTGATGCCGGATCTTATAGCGTGAATTATGCAAGATGTAAACAGACGACATACGATGCTTCTTATTTACGGTTGAAAAGCGTGGAAATTGGCTATACAATACCCCAGCATATCACTCGTAAATTCAAAGTGGATCGTTTGAGGATATTTGCAAATGGCTATAATTTATTTACGCTATCTAATTTGGATTTCGTCGATCCCGAGCATCCGGAAGGGAATTATGGATACCTGTATCCGATTATGAGAAACTTTAACTTTGGATTGAATTTATCATTCTAATTTGAAATACGATGAGAATAAATAAGATATTAGTATCGGCATTGGTGATGGCCCTATCGTTTTATTCGTGTGATTACTTAGATGTGCCGCCCATTAATATTATACAAGATGATGCGATTTTTAATTCAGAATCGGGTATAACGTCTTATATGACGACTCTTTACTATGACTTACCCATAGAGGACTTTCGCTATACACAACAAGGATTCAATGTATCGGGTAAAGGGCAAGGTCGTTTACCGAATGTATCGGGTGAGGCTATGTGTAGTTCCAGCGATGATATTTCGACCATCGGTGATGGAACTTGGTGGGGCTGTTGGGATTATGGAAAAATTCGTCGGGTGAATTACTTTTTGAAAAATTTCCCGGCCTATAAATCCAATTTCCAGAATACGGTTCTTGCTGATGCATGGATGGGAGAGGCTCATTTTATCCGGGCTTACTGCTATTTTGCAATGGTGAAAAGATATGGTGGTGTACCTATATTGAGAGAACCGCAAGAGTATGTAGGCGATATTGAATCGCTGAAAGTACCGAGAGATACGGAAAAGGCCTGCTATGATTTTATTGCGGAAGATTTAGACGAGGCTTTCCGTCTGTTGCCCGATAATGAGGAGATTTTGGGAAAAGGACGTGCCACCAAATATGCTGCTTTGGCATTGAAGTCTCGCGCTATGCTGTATGCCGGTAGTATCGCGCGTTATGGAACCGTTGATTTGAATGGTTTGGTCGGTATCGATAAGGCTTTGGCAAACGATTATTTCGAATTAGCTTATAAAGCTGTAAAGGAACTTGAAAAATCGAAGAGATTTTCGTTGTATAGGAAGAACTCGGATAAAGAGAAAAATTTTGCCGAGCTGTTCCTTGCCGAGGACAGCCCAGAGAATATTTTCTGTAAATATTTCCAACGCAATGTAAACGCACATGGCTGGGATGTTTATTTCGTTCCTTACCAATACCGTGGAAACGGTTTTTCTTCCAATATGAACCCTACATTGGAATTTGTTGAAATGTTTGAACACAAAGACGGTACTCCTGCAAATTTCGCAGAAAGAGCGAAGGACACTTATTTCGATGATCCTTCGGAGCTGTTTCAAAATATGGATGCCCGTTTTGGCGGTTCGATCATTTATCCGAATGCTATTTTCAAGGGAGAGCCTTGTTCTATACAAAAGGGATTGATCATAGAAGATGGTAGCAAGAAGGAAAATGCCACGAATTATGAGGAGGCTGTTTATACGGCCAATGACGGACAGGTTTATCATATTGTAGGGAAAAGCGGAAGTGGAAATTATTCGGGTAATATGACTGGTTTCTTTATGCGCAAGTACTTGAACGAGAATATGCCGCAATCAGAAGTCATCGAAAATTATTCGGAACAACATTGGATTGAGTTCAGATATGCAGAAGCTCTCTTGAATGGAGCCGAAGCGGCGGTAGAAATGGGGCAGCATTTGGACGATGCCTTGCTTTGGATAAATGATATCCGCAGTCGTGCAGATATTAAGCAACTTTCTTTGAGCGATTTGACCGTAGATAAGGTTAGACACGAACGCAGAATCGAGCTGGCTTTTGAAAATCACACGTATTGGGATTTGAGACGTTGGAGAATTGCCGATAAAGAAATCGAGACCAAGCAGTATACGGGTTTGTGTCCATATTTCGATATTAACAAACAGAAGTATATATTCGAGGAAGTCGTTGCCAATAAATACTATTATACATTCGATGTAAAAATGTATTATGAGAGAATTCCTGATGGGGAAATTGCCAAGAATGAGAAATTGAAACAAAATCCGTATTATAATTAAAAGCGTAATAAAATATGAAAAGGTTATATTATATATTTGGTTTGTCGGCATTGCTTCTCTCGTCCTGCAACTATTTTGAATATGACAATTATGAAGCTCCGAATTCCGGTTTGGAAGGGACTGTTGTCGACCGTAAGACCAACGAGTCTTTGCAGGCAGAAGCGGCAAATAGCTATAAAGTCGAATATTATGAGTTAAGTTGGGAAGAGGCGGGACACGCCAATACCCAGTCCCGATTCTTTTGGGGGAAAGCCGATGGCACTTTTTTGAATACGAAAATTTTTGCCGGGAAATATCGGATTACTTTGAAAGAAGGCGCATTTTACGCTCCCGAACCGGAAGTCGTGTATTTGAAAGAGAATCGTTTGACCCGATTGGATTATTCCGTTATACCTTATGCTCGTGTGAATATAGATGAAATCACATTGACCGGTAGCAAACAGAATAATTTGGAGATCAAATATACGATTGAAGATACAGAGAAGGAAGTCAATACGGAAGGTTTGGACGAGGGGTTGTATACTTTGAGCGAAGCCCAAGTTTTTATTTCCAGCAAATCTCCTAATGTGGGAGTGAATAATTCGGAAACCAAGTATACGATAAGAGCTAAAAAGGAATTTGAACGTGGCGATTATGAACCCGGAGTACCTTTCCAAGTGGTAGAAAAGAATGTAAGAAATTTGGATCCGGGGAAATATTGGGTGCGTATTGGAGTCCGTACCGCTAATCCTCAAAAACGATATAATTTTAGTACGATAAAAGAAATTGTTGTTCCGGCACAAACTGTTGAAAAATAAAATTATAAAATATGAATGTAAAGTATGCTATAATATTGGCATCTGGTTTGAGCAGCACTGTGGCAGTCATGTCACAGGCTGCTCCTTTAACGAATGGGGATATCGATTCTCCTTCACAGGATGCTATGATTCTGCCTATGGAAGAATCGAAGGTGTCGGTCGTTTATGACCCCAAGACCTCGGTGGTTTTTACAGATGAGGGAATAAAAGGGACAAGCGATGGTTTGACATTGGATTTGGGAGAGATCGATTTCGGTTCGGGGGACTATGATCGTGTTTGGGTCGAGATGGCAAATGTTATGAAACCGACGGAGCAGACCGGATTCGATTTTTATTTAGATGACATGCTTTTGGAACCTAAGACCGATTTTACAATTGCACAGGAACTTCCCCATCTCGATTCTTATGAATCCGATAAACAACCTCAGGAAGGTCTTTTTTTCAAAAATCAGAATGTGCCTTTAAGCCAGATTTCGGTAATTGATGTTAGGGGTGATGACAGTTATGGTAAAATAACGGCGGCCGTTGCTCAGGGCGTGTTGAACCAGAGCAATGCGGAGGTTTACTTGGTGTATGAAGATCATCACCAGACACAGTTCGAAGACGTTTATGGGAAACAGGGGGAAACGTGGAACCTCTTACGGGGAAATTATTCGGAAGAAAAATATGCGGGATTAGCTACGTTGGTCGATAAGTATAAAGATCGTTTTAAAAAGATGGTCCTTTGGGATCCTGATAAGGAATGGACTTGGTGCTTGGCACAAATGATTTGTGCACAGCAAAAAGGGATTCCAGTTACTAAGGAGATAAAGGAATTTTTTAACAATGAACTGGATTGGAATATAGAATGTGAAGACATTTCGAATAATTGGGCCACTAAATTGGAGGCCTATCAGTGGGCTATCGATAACTTGGCCGACGGATGTCATAAGTCTCTGAGCTTTTCTGCCGGTTTGCGTAGTGACTATGTTTCCAATCCGTGGAAGATATATGATTATGCAGCAGCCTCCAAAGGGTTTGTATTTTTTTTAAGCGATTCGGATCCCGATGAGTTTGCCATGATCCAGAAGATTTGTGATAAAATAGACTATCAACCGGGTTCTTCCACAATGGGTTATGGGGCAGGAAAAGACGGGGATGCTCTGAATAATGCAACCAATCCGTATAATGTAGGTTTTATGGTTAGTGATTATTATGCAAACGGAAGTTTTTGGTGCTCGTTCCCGAGGAAAGCTTTCCAACAGCGTAAGGGTCAAGCCATAGAGGCATTGCCCGGCAAAATCTATGTGAGTCTTATATGGAGTGATGGAGATAACGTGCAATTCGACTCCAATCAAATGTACAATATGTTTAAGAATGCTCCGGGTAGGGGAAAGGTTCCGGTAGGTATGACAATGGCTGCATCTTTGCAAGAGTTGAATCCCGTTTTGTTGGAGTATTTTTATAAAAATCTGACTCCCAATGATGAATTAGTCGCCGGTCCCTCTGGATTCCAGTTTATCTATGGCGATAAATACAATGAAAATAATTATGAGAAATGGCTGGAAACCAATCAAAAATGGTTGGAAACAGCCGGCTTCCATACTGCTTGCCTGTGGAATACAACTAATAAAGAACGTTTTGGGAGATATATGCAAACTTGTGGCTTGCAGGGCGTTTTTGATGGTTTTGAAAATAATAAGGAACGTTATGAGGTTGGTAAAGACGGCGAAGGTGTTGTCTGTATTCTACAAGGAGCTCATTGTTGGGAAGAGGGCGATGTGTATAAAGATTTGATAAGTGTAAAACCCAACGGGCAAAAGCCTGTTTTTCGGAATGTTTATCTGATTGCGGCCAGTTACGGCGGAGTAGGAGGATATGAACGGTTGATTCGTGAATTACAGCGTGTCGAAAGTTATTTGCCGAATACATATGAGTTTTTATTGCCCATGGATCTTTGTGCTACGCTAAAAGAGTATATTGAAAAGAATGGAGGAAATGGGCATGAATAAATTCTTTCTGTTTTTACTTCAGTCGTTCCTTGTTGCCGCAAAGCCTGCATATGCCGGGGATATTCGTATTCCGGCCAAAGGAGGAGGCCTTTATCAAGTTGTTATCGTCAATAAGGGTACAGAAGGCGCTAAGTATGATGGAAAGACCGAATCTATAATTAATACGAGTTCGGGAACGAGGATACGTATCAGAGATATTGATTTCGGGGATGCAAGGTATGGTTTGTATAACCGGTTTATGGTGGAATACACGCACCCCGGAGATTGCGAGGACGGCTTCTTTGATATTTATATAGAAGATACGGCGGTCCCTGTGGCATCGATTCCTGTGGAACAGACGAAAGAGGGAGAGTATAAAGAAGCGTCGGCTCCGTTAAGTGTAAACATTACTGGTTCTCATGCCATATATGTCCGGTGGAGAAACCATTCGGCCTGTCTGAAAACGTTCGGGGCAAATGAATTGGTCCCTTTTGCCAGCGTAGAACTGATTCGTACAGGGTCTTTGACGAAGTATGAATTTGGCAAAGGAACTTTGGGAGAACTATCCGGTAAGCATCGTTTGAAAATGGTCTGGCGCGGGAATAGTGCGAACGTGGCTAATGTTTATCTGGATAAGAGTGATGTCGTTTCCGTGATGGATATAGAGGAGGAAAAACTGATTGTCGTTGGCGGTAAATTGGGTTTTAGAATTAATTCTGCGACACCTATAAGTAATGTCGAGGTTTATTCTCCCGAAGGATTGAAAGTGAAAGAATTGAGGCTTTCCGATTGTTCGGCATTCGTATCGGTCGCTCCCGGATTTTACATTGTCAGGATAACAAGAGGGAATGGTGGTGCGGTCGTGAAGAAAATATTAGTAACAGAATGACCAAACAAAAAACAGGATTATGAAACGAGGTATTTTATTTTTGCTATTAACTACTTTTTGGGGTGTCTTTGTGGAAGCCGGGAATAACAAGGAAGTGCCCGTTTCTAATTTGAGAGTTCCGGCCTATCCTTTGGTTACCATCGATCCTTACATTTCGGCGTGGTCACATACCGATAAGCTGTATGAAGATGAAGTTCGGCATTGGACAGGAACAGAACATTCTTTGACAGGCGTTTTAAGGGTCGATGGTAAATGCTATCGGTTCATGGGAAAAGGCGAACAGGCTTTAACTTCAATTTTGAAAGATGCCCGAGACGAGGAATGGACAGCCAGATATACGAATACAATGCCTTATGCCGATTGGTATACAAAAGAGTATAATGATACGGAATGGCAGGAAGGTGCGGGGGCTTTCGGGAGCGCCGATATGCCTCATGTTAAAACCGAGTGGAATCAGGGGGATATTTGGATACGTAGGAAGTTTTCGATCGAAGATAAGAATATCTCGAAGAAACGGTTATATCTCGTTTATTCGCACGATGATGTTTTTGAACTGTATCTGAATGGGCAGATGTTAGTGAGCACGGGATACAAGTGGCGGAATTATGTCGTGCAACCGTTGGATGCAGAACAAGTGAAATCGCTAACCGCAGAAGATAATCTCATTGCAGCCCATTGTCACAATACGAAGGGAGGAGCTTATGTCGATTTCGGCCTATTTACCGATGATGAAATGGAGTCTTTTTTCGGTACGGAAGCCGAACAGACAAAGGTAAGCGTATTACCTACCCAGACCTATTATTCTTTTTATTGTGGTCCTGTCCAATTGGACTTGAAATTTACGAGTCCATTGGTCTTGAATGATTTGGATTTATTGAGTAGCCCGGTTAATTATATTAGTTATGAAGTCCGGTCATTGGATAAATGCGCTCACGATGTGCAGATTTATTTTTCTGCGACTCCCCGATGGGCGGTTAACAGTTTGGATCAAGAAGTAAGTGTAGAAAACTATCGATCTTCCGACATTCATATTCTGAAAACGGGGACATTAGAGCAGAATGTTTTAGGTAAAAGCGGTGATATTATTTGTATCGATTGGGGATACTTTTATCTGGCCGGTAACCTATCTGAATCTTCTGATATGTCTGTGGGAACTCCCCGCTCTATTCAAGAGAGTTTTGCAGGAAAAGGAATACTGCCGGATACAAAAATATCTCGGACATCGGTACGTTTGGATAAGGAAGAAATTCTTTTAGCGTATAGCGAAAATCTGGGCAATGTGAGAGAACGGAAATCCGAAGGATATTTGATGATCGGTTATGACGATATTGCCTCTGTACAATATTTCGGGAAAAACCTGAAAGCGTATTGGAAGAAAAAATATCCGACGATGGACGCCGCATTGGCCGATGCCCGAAAGAATTATAAAAAAAACATGCAGCGATGTGACGAGTGGGATTATAAGGTTATGAAAGACGCTGTTGAAGCCGGAGGACAGCAGTATGCCGAACTTTGTGCAGCCTCTTATCGCCAAGCTATATCGGCTCATAAACTGGTTTGTGGCCCCGCCGGTGAGTTGTTCTTTTTTTCTAAGGAAAATAACAGCAACGGGTCTATCGGTACGGTTGATGTGACATATCCTTCTTGTCCTATTTTTATTCGGTATAATACAGAAATAATGAAAGCTATGCTGGATTTCATTTTCGATTATAGCGAGTCGGGCCGTTGGAAAAAGCCTTTTGCTGCACACGATGTCGGTACATATCCTTTGGCAAATGGGCAAACTTATCAAGGAGATATGCCTGTGGAAGAAACGGGGAATATGTTGATTATGACGACTGCGATCGCTATTGTCGATGGGAATGCAGACTATGCGGCAAAACATTGGGAAATCTTGACGGCTTGGAGCAATTATTTGGCCGAGGCAGGTATGGATCCTGAAAATCAGTTGTGCACCGAAGATTTTGCGGGACATTTGGCGCACAATGCCAATCTTTCGGCCAAAGCCATTATGGCGATTGCCGGTTATGGTCGCTTGGCCGAAATGTTGAATAAGCCGGAGGAGGCCAAGAAATTTACCGAAATGGCTAAAAGAATGGCCATTGAGTGGGAACGGAGAGCCGATGACGGAGACCACTATCGGTTAGCTTTCGATATGCCGGGTACTTGGAGCCAGAAGTATAATTTTGTATGGGATAAAGTTTTGGGCCTTAATATATTGCCAGACCGTATAATGAAAAAGGAAGTCACTTTCTATCTGAAAACCCAGAACAAATACGGGTTGCCTTTGGACAATCGCTTTACATGGGGTAAAACTGACGATACCGTATGGAGTGCCACAATGGCCGACTCGGAAGGTGATTTTCAAGAGTTGATACGACCGATTTGGAAATATGTGAATGAGACTTCTTCGAGAGTCCCTTTGGGCGATTGGTATGAAACATTGAATGCCGACTATATAAACTTTCGGGCGCGTTCGGTGGTCGGAGGTGTCTTTATGAAATCATTGGATTATTATCTTAGAAATAAAAGGAAATAGATTGTGGAAAAGTGGATCAAAAAAATAATGCAATTTGGAGGTTTATTCCTCTTTATGTCCTGCAATCAGCCCGTCGATGTAGTAACGATCGACTTGTCAAGGGAAGAGGCCGAGATACCTCCCTCCTTGTATGGTATCTTTTTTGAAGAGATTACTCATTCTGGAGATGGCGGTTTATATGCAGAAATGATAAGAAATCGTGGCTTTGAAGATGGTACTTTACCTTCCGGCACGGTGTTGAAAGATGGAAAGGCAGTTGCCAAACCTTTGCATTGCTATTCCAATGATTCCATTAACCATTTTAGTATCGCTTGGAACGATTCGCTTTTTATGGAAAGCTGGGAAGTGAAGTGTGTTTCCGATACGAGGCCTCCTTTTTATGAGATAACCGAGGTTAAGCCACTGAATAACGCTACTCCCCATGCCTTATTTATCGATTTGGGTGCGTCCGCATCCGATGTATGGGTTGTGAATGACGGTTACTGGGGAATAGCCGTTACAGAGGGACAAAGGTATAATTTCCAATTTTATCTGTTTACGGAAGAATTGAAGAATACGGTAGTGACGGCGGCCTTGCTGGATTGCGAAGAACAGATAGTTGTTTCTAAGAATTTCCAGATAGAACGTGATGGTTCGTGGAATCATTATGAGGGAGCTTTTACAGTCGACACGACAGCGAATGATCTTCGTTTTGCTTTGCTGTTACCTCATAAAGGGAAAGTATATATCGATTTTGTATCCATGTTTCCCGAGAACACTTTTTGCGGACATAAAAATGGTTTGAGAGAAGATGTTGCCGGGATGCTTCGAGACTTGCGACCCGATTTTGTTCGTTGGCCGGGCGGATGCATAGTCGAAGGGTTAACTATGGATAACCGTATCAAATGGAAAGAAACGATAGGTGATATTGTGAAACGCCCCGGAGAATATAATTTGTGGGGATATCGTAGTACCTATGGATTCGGTTATCATGAATTCTTACAATTTTGTGAAGATATTGATGCCGATGGTCTGTTCGTTTGTAATGCCGGTATGTCTTGCCTGTTTCGGAATGGTGACTATTGGGAAGAAGAGAATCGGATTGATAATTTGATTCAAGATGCTTTGGATGCTGTCGAGTATGCGTTGGGCGATACGACCACCGTTTACGGAAAGAGAAGAGCGGAGAATGGTCATGCAGCCCCTTTCCCTCTCAAATACGTAGAGGTGGGAAACGAAAATGTAGGGCTTCGTTACGTGAAAAACTATAATCGTTTTTATAAAGCCATCAAAGAAAAATATCCTCAGATAGAGGTCGTATGTGCTCTCATGTTCAGCCCTTATATTCAAGAGGCGGAGAAAATAGATATCTTGGATCCCCATTATTATGAGACGGCTGGTTGGTTCTATAATAATGCAGATGTTTATGATAAGTTGCCCGATGATATTCCGTATAAAATCTATGTGGGGGAATATGCGGCTATCGGCAGACCCTCTCTCTATTCGTCTTTGGCAGAGGCTGCTTATCTGACGGGGGTTGAAAGGAATGCGGATAAAGTTCAAATGGTATCTTATGCTCCGTTGATAGAGAATGCGGCTCACGGAAAAGATCATTTGTTAGTGCTGAAAAATGATTCAGTTTATGGCCGTACGAATTACTATGTGTTAAAAATGTTCTCGGAGAATCGCCCTGATGTGAATTTACACACAGATTTAAAACCTGCTTCTCCTGAGCCGGTATTCCGCACAAATGGATTTATCGGATTGGGTACGAATAATACGGAAGCTCAATTTAAAGATTTGAAAGTCATTGTAAATGGCGAAGAAATATATACTTCGGGGTGGAGTGATTTCGTGGATAAATGGACTATAATTCGCGGCGATTGGAAAATGGAAGGAAATCTTTTGTCTCAGAGCCAGAAAGGAATAGATGCTTTGGCTATCCTTGAAGATAGGGAGTTTGATGATTGTACGATTGAGTTGAAGGCCAAAAAAATTTCTGGAACAGAAGGATTCAGAATTGTGTTTGGCGGCACGGATTCGAATAATTATTTTATGGCGGACATAGGAAGCCACACTAATGAGTCTGTTATTTTTCGAGAGGTGAATAATGAAGGTCCTATTTCGTTATTTGATTATCGAAATACGGCATCTATTAAGACTGATCAATGGTATACGGTGAGAATCGAAATCGAGGGTGCTCATTGGAAATGTTTTCTTAACGATGAGCTACAATATGAATATACTTATGCTCCTAAGAAAAAACATTATGTCGTATCGGGTTATGACAGAGAGCGAAAAGAAGTTATTGTTAAATTGGTAAATGCCGAGGCCGGTAACTGGAAAGTCAGGTTACAATTGGATAAGGCGAAAAATCTGGCATCGAAAGGAACTAAAATTGTATTAGGTGCAGACGACAGATTTGATGAAAATAGTTTCAGCGATCCTTTGAAAATTGTTCCGAACGTCACCGAGTTATCGGGAATTAGCAGTGAATTTACTATTGATTGTCAGGCCAATTCGCTGACTGTATTGAGAATACCGTGTGAAAAATAATAGATAACAAAAATAAAACATAGAAAAATGATAAATAGATATTTAAAAATCGTAGCTGTATTATTGTTGATGATATATACGGCTTTTGCCAATGCGGAAATCGGTATTTATGATCTACGTTATACACTCAATACCGACTTGAATACCAAAGAAGGACTCGATGTAGCTTGGGACGATGTTCATGCGGTCTCTACTTTGCAAGGAGTGGTAAACAGGGATGCTCCCCGGTTGTATGTTTACTTTGTAATGGAGGGTAATCACGATATCGATGGTTATTGGTGGAATAAATATCGTCAGAAAGGTGAATGGTTGTATGGACGTGAGACACGGACATACCAGACAATGGAGGATTTATTCACGGTATATGCTCCTTATATAGAGGGGGTAGTCGTTTATGATGGAAACATCGCCTCTACCAGTAATGTGGCATCCTCGGTAGCAGGAATTGAAAATTTGGTGGCTATTCGTTATGATGAAACTCCGGGAAGTTTGTATGATCGTCTTGTATTGCACGGGCCTAAATTGCCGGTAAAAAGATGGTTGTTGAACCCTGATGGCACTTCTATGTTTACCGGTAAGAAAGGGACAAAGATTCCGGGAACGGAACGCTACTCTACCGGATCCTTGAAGAACGATCCTTATGTTTGGTTTATAGAGAAGTATATGAAAACCGGAAAGTGCAATACGGAGTTTGCCGCTTATTACATTGATCAGTATTGGAAGCAGAAACCTTTTGCCACCGTAAGGAATCACCACACTTTGTGCAACCACGATTTTTTTGTAAGTAAAGGAGCCTTTTTCTTCGATTTATCTCCGTGGGGAGATGAACCGGCCACTGATGATCCTACCCAAGCTGTTGGCACTGATTTGAATACACTGAAAGAAATGTTGCTGTTGGCTTATCGGCAAAATAACAATGAAAAGATGTGCTACATAGGAGGTTTTCCTGCGTGGGCTTATAAATACACAATGCATGCTTCTGGTAGCCACGATGATGTGCCTACGGAATGGGAGTTCAGCCGTATCATCAGTGCATACAATGCTTTTAAGGATGCAGATGCTATTGGCTATGGCGCATTGGCGAATGCCTCTTTTTGGCAACATTTCCCTACCAAAAAGCAATATACTCAAAATTGGATTTCTCATAAAGAATTAAGAGAAAGAGGGTTGTTGACGGCTGACGGTAAAGTAAATGTAGATGGCAGGAATTTTATTATTTTTTATGTCGGCGATTATGATGCTTCCGCATGGATATCACAAAGAACACCTTCTATATGGGACGACCCGAACCGTGGAAAATTGCCTCTGATGTGGTGTATCAGTCCCGTATTGGCTGAGCGCGTGCCCCATATTATGCATAACTTCCGCACAACGGCCACTGAAAATGATTATTTCGCTGCGGCCGATAATGGAGCGGGATATATCATGCCTGGTATGTTGCAAGAACCGCGAGAGTCTGGGCTTCCGTCCGGTTTGGAAACATGGGGTAAGCACTGTAAAAAGTATTATAAGAAATGGGGATTGTCGATTACCGGTTTTGTTATTGACGGACATGCCCCGGGATTGAATAAAGAGGGTTTGGACTGTTATGCTTCTTTTAGCCCGAATGGTATTGTGCCTCAGAAGATTGCAACCGCCCTGTTACATGGCAATATGCCTGTAATACGAGCCGATTTGGACATCAATGACGGTGACCCGAAAGTTGCCGCCAAAAGAATCGTGGAACGTGTAAAAGAGCGTTCTGCATTACCGTTCCATTGGTTTCGTAATATTCTGAAACAACCTACTTGGTATTGTGAGGTGATGAATGAGGTGAAAGCGCAAGATGATAGTATTGTATTGTTAGATGCACCTGCATTTTTCGAATTGTTGCGTATCTATTTGAAAGAACATGGTTCGGTGATAGAATAAGAGCTGTTTGAATTTGTCTTAGAGTAATATAGAAAGATTGTATATGTGAGAGATTTTCGTGGCTTCTGCTGTGCCGGACAGATATAGAAAGTGAGATAAAAAGCTATGGGTAAGCAAAAAGCGAGGGCACTTTTCAACCCGTCAATTCTCTGTTTTTTCGACAGAGAGGAAGAATGTTGCCCGACAAAACCTTATACCATTGACTTGTACTTCCCTACTTTATTATATTTGAATCGGTCTATATCTCAAAATATTTCGTATTTTTGTATCCGTGGGATGCAAAAACAGGGGTGTTTGGACATCAAGATGCCGACTTTGTGTTTTTATTCCCTATTATAGTTTAATTGAACTGTAAAATTTATGAGCATATTAAAAGAGGGAAAGCCGGTGGGATTAGCATGCGATCATGCCGGTTATGAGATGAAGCAGATTGTTATGCAGGAACTTGATGTTCGAGGTATCGCATATAAGGATTTTGGGACATATTCGACAGATAGTTGCGACTATCCCGACTTCGCACATCCTTTGGCTTTGGCTGTGGAAGCGGGTGAATGTTATCCGGGTATCGCTATTTGCGGTAGTGGGAATGGTATAAATATGACCCTGAACAAACATCAGGGAATCCGTGCGGCATTGTGTTGGACGACTGAGATTGCAGCATTGGCTCGTCAACATAATGATGCTAACGTGTTAGTTATGCCCGGCCGATTTATTTCGGGAGAACTTTGCCGAGAGATAGTCGACGTATTTTTGAATACCGATTTCGAGGGAGGTCGCCATCAAAGGAGAATCGATAAAATACCTGCTGACCGTTAGTTGGGGAAGAAAGTCTACCATTCGACAATGACCGACACATCGCGAATGTCGCCGGGGATTGGAGGCTTTTCTTTGGTAACGATTAATCGACCTCCTGTTATTTGTGGATAATGAGAACGAAGCGAGTTGATGATTCGCCCTGCAACGTGTTCAAGTAAGCGAGAGGGTATGGCCATTTCGTCAGAAATGATTTTACAGATTTCTGCGTAGTTGAGTGTATCGGTCAGTTCGTCCGTAACGAGAGCTCGGGAGAAGTCCGTATAAAGAGTGGTCTCTATTTTGAAATAGTTCCCTACTTTTTGTTCTTGGGGCAGTACTCCGTGATGGGCGTAGAAGCGCAGGGTCCCAATGTGAATGGAGGTTCTCATACAAATGTGGTTTTATTGAGTCAAATTGTATCTTTTGTTTGGACCATTTTGCGGTATTTTAATGGGGGTATTCCTATTTTTTTATAGAAATTCTTTGAAAAATGAAATTGGTCAAAATAATTTAATTTGAAAGCGATTTCTTTAATTTTTAAATCAGAATCTCTGAGGTATTTACAGGCTCTTTGGATTTTTAGATTAGAAAAATATTCCATAGGTGTTACTCCGGTTTCCGTTCTGAAAAGGGCATTGATTCGAGTTATGGAATAACCACTGAAATCGGCAATATCACTAAGGGTAATTTTTTCTTCTAAATGATCTTTCATGAATTGTATACATTTTTGGATATTGTCGATTTTCCCGATGGTTTTTATTTCCCGAAATGATTTTATATATTTTAGAGAGGCTAAAAAATGCATTAGACAGAAAGATGTGTATTGAAGATTTTCGAGGTCATATATATCGTGTTCGATGTTACGATATATCTCGGCGAATAATATGAGTCGATCTTGGATACGGCTGTTGTCGGCATCTTTTATTTCAATGCTGCGCCCCATGATTGAATTGAAAAAAGGCGCATTTGTTCCTTTAAAATGAAGCCAATATATGCTCCATGATTTCTTATCGCCCGATCCATATGCATGTTTCTCATAGGGTGGTAGTATAATGAATTGGTCTTTGGCTAATGTCATGCGTTCTCCATTGTATTCTACCCAACCAATTCCGTTTTCACAATATATAAATATGTATTGTTCTGCTCCGATAGGTCGTTCTCTATAATGACATTTGGCATTTGGGTAATATCCTATATGAGTGACATACAATTGTTCTGTAACGGGGTTGTTTATTATAGAATCCAATAAATCAGCAGGAATGATAATCTCCCTTTCTCCCGGAAATCCAGATGGAATAAAAGTTTTGATACTCATATTATTAGATATTATATGGCAAATATAAGAATATAATATACATATTTTCAAATATTACATACATTTTTTCCCCTTGCTTTCAAGTTTATATTTGCCATATATTTGTAATATTAAAAAGAATATTCAAAAAGATATGTTTATATCATGGAAAATATCACAAAATATCTTATCAAAAGTACTGTAAAGAAAAGCGAAGTAAAGGCTTGGGAAGAAACCGTTATGTTGCCGACTTATGAGATCGGTAAAGAGGAGAAAAATCCGGTTTTTATAGAAAAGAGAGTTTATCAAGGCAGTTCGGGAGTGGTATATCCCTATCCGGTAGTGGAAAAAATATGTGATGAAAAGAAGGAGAAAGCTTATCGTGCTGTTTTCTTGGAAAACGAATATCTGAAAATAATGATTCTTCCCGAGCTTGGTGGTCGGGTTCAAATGGCGTACGATAAAATTAAACAACGTCATTTCGTATATTATAATCAAGTAATCAAGCCGGCACTCGTGGGGTTGACTGGTCCGTGGATTTCGGGTGGTATCGAATTTAACTGGCCTCAACATCACCGTCCTTCGACATATTTGCCAACGGAATGTACGATAGAGGAATTTCCTGATGGAAGTGTTACGGTGTGGTGTTCTGAGGTGGAACGAATGTTTCGCACAAAAGGAATGGCTGGGTTTACCCTATATCCGGGAAAAGCATATCTTGAAATAAAAGCGAAAGTATATAATCGCACCTCGTTACCGCAAACGTTCTTGTGGTGGGCGAATCCTGCGGTTGTAGTCCATAAGGATTATTATTCGGTGTTTCCGCCCGATGTGAATGCCGTGTTTGACCATGGTAAACGTGCGGTATCGAGTTTCCCTATTGCTACCGGAGTTTACTATAAACAGGATTATTCTTCGGGTGTGGATATTTCGAAGTATAAAAATATTCCGGTTCCTACCTCTTATATGGCAATCAATTCCAAGTATGATTTTGTGGGAGGATACGAGGAAAACGTAGAGGCCGGACTGTTGCATGTGGCCGATCATCATGTCAATGCGGGTAAGAAGCAATGGACATGGGGGTGTGGGGATTTCGGACAGGCATGGGATAGAAACTTGACCGATGAAGATGGCCCTTATATAGAACTTATGACGGGTATGTATTGTGATAATCAGCCCGATTTTACATGGTTGCAACCGTATGAGGAGAAAGAGTGGAAGCAATATTTCATGCCTTACAGTGCTGTCGGTATGGTGAAAAATGCGACAAAAGAGGCGATTGTTACACTAAAAAAGAATGAGGATAAAGGAGAAGTAATCCTCTACACGACAAGTATATATAAAAGTGTGAGAATTCTGGTGACATGCGGTGGAAAAGTCTATTTGGACAGCATTCACGACATGTCTCCTGCCGAACCGGTAAAAGAATCGTTCGCTTTAAATGGTGTCGAATTTGATTCTTTAAAGTTATGCGTATACGATAATAATGGTAAGGTGTTGGTAGAATACGAGGCCGAAAAAAAGGAAATCAAACCTATCCCCGATCCTGCGAAAGCAGCCAAAGATCCCAAAGATATCGCAAGCATAGAACAATTGTATCTGACCGGGTTACATTTGGAACAGTATCGTCATGCTACGTATAATCCTACCGATTACTATATGGAGGCTTTGTCTCGTGAACCGGGTGATGTGCGTTGTAATAATGCCATGGGGTTGTTCTTGATGCGTAGAGGCCAGTTTGCAAAAGCTCAATCTTATTTTGAGGCTGCCATCGCCACATTGATAGAACGCAATCCCAACCCGATTGACGGAGAACCTCATTACAATTTGGGTTGGAGTCTTAAAATGCAAGGTAAGTTTGACGAAGCTTATGATGCTTTTTTTAAAGCGACTTGGGGTGCTGCCCAACAAGATTCCGCATATTACGCTCTTGCCCAAATTGATTGTATTAGAAATGATTTCGAGAAAGCTCTCGAACATATCGATCGTTCATTGGTGCGTAACTGGCACAATCATAAAGCACGTCAGTTGAAAGCAAGTATTCTTCGCAAATTGGGTAAAAAAGAAGCTGCGGCTACGCTCATAGCAGAGTCTCTCTCGATAGATAAGTTTAATATGGGATGCCGATTCGAGCTTTATTTGCTTGGTGGGGAATCTGCGCAACAAGCTCTCGACGAGATGATGGCTTTGATGAACGAGACGACATCGGTACATTCTTATATCGAGTATGCGTTGGATTTTGCCAATGCCGGACTTTATGCGGAAGCTGAGCGACTTCTCCTTTTGTGGGTAAACAAAAACGATGGAATAGTATATCCGATGGTTTATTATGCACTTGGTTACTTTGCATCGAAATCGGACGATGTGCTTAAAGCTATCGATTATTACAAGAAAGCGTCTCAGATGGCTCCCGACTATTGTTTCCCTAATAAATTGGAAGAAGTTCTTATGCTGCAAGATGCAAATAGATTGCAACCGAATGATTCCAAAGCATGGTATTATCTTGGAAACTTTTGGTATGGAGCTCGTCAGCACGATGAAGCTATCGCTTGTTGGGAACGTTCGGTAGAACTTGACGATCAATTCCCTACTGTTTTGCGTAATCTTGCATTGGGATATTACAACAAACGCAACAGGAAAGAAGATGCGTTGGCTTGTCTTGAAAAAGCGTTTGCTCTCGATACGAACGACGATCGCATTTTGATGGAATTGGATCAACTCTATAAGAAGTTGCGTCGTCCGCATAAAGAACGTTTGGCATTCCTTGAAAAGCATCTCGATTTGGTGGAGAGACGCGACGACCTTAGTGTAGAGCGTGTTACCTTATATAATCAATTGGGCGAGTATGAAAAAGCCAAATCTTTGATTGCTTCGAGAAAATTCCATCCGTGGGAAGGCGGAGAGGGTAAGATTTCTGGACAGTATATAATCTGCCGCATTGAATTGGCGAAAAAGGCAATTGCCGAAAAACGTTATCAAGATGCTATCGATTTACTTAGAGAGACAGAATACTATCCTTTCAATCTTGGAGAAGGAAAACTCGCGGGGGCCGAAGAAAACGATATACATTATTTTATGGGTTGTGCCTATGAAGGATTGGGTGATAAGGAAAATGCCGAACTTTATTTTAGAAAGGCTACGGTCGGTTCAGCCGAACCTGCGATTGCATTCTTCTATAACGACCAACAACCTGACAAGATATATTATCAAGGACTTGCTTGGCGTAAGTTGGGAGACGAAAAGAAAGCTCGAAGCCGTTTCAATAAGCTTATCAATCATGGGGAACAGCATCTCTTCGACCATGTGAAAATCGATTACTTTGCTGTTTCTCTACCCGATTTGTTGATTTGGGAGGACGATCTCAATCTGCGCAACCAGATACATTGTAATTTGGTGATGGGGCTTGGATATTTGGGCTTGAACGATAGAAAGACAGCAGAAAGATTTCTCGGAAAAGTGAGAGAGCTCGATATCAACCATCAAGGATTGAATGTGCTGTGAAAGAAACTGACTCTTAAAATTTATACACATGAATGCACAATATAAGAAAGGTTTTGTCTATTTTATATGCCTTGTATCCGCAATGGGCGGATTGTTATTCGGTTACGACTGGGTAGTAATAGGCGGGGCGAAGCCGTTTTATGAACCGTATTTTGGAATTACCGATGATAACACGATGCGGGCCGTGGCGATGAGTGTGGCTCTGCTGGGGTGTCTTGTAGGAGCTATGATAGCAGGGGTACTGGCCGATAAATATGGACGGAAACGTCTGTTGATAGTTGCGGCTTTGGTATTCTTTTTTTCTTCGCTAAGTACCGGCATGGCGGATTATTTTGTGATTTTTGTCATATCGCGTTTTATCGGAGGAATAGCTATTGGGCTCGCAGCCGATGTCTCTCCTATGTATATAGCCGAGATTGCACCGAGAAGTGTGAGGGGCAAGCTGGTTTCACTCAATCAGTTAACTACTGTGCTGGGGATATTGTCAGCTCAAATCGTCAATATGCTTATCGCAGAATCAGTCGCTCCTGATGCTACCGTAGCGGATATTGCAGCCTCTTGGAATGGAACAATGGGGTGGCGATGGATGTTTTATGCGGTCTGTTTTCCTTCGTTCCTCTTTTTTGTTTTAGTCTTTTTTATTCCTGAAAGCCCTCGTTGGCTGATTCAAAAAGGAAATGAGCGTCAGGCCATGATTGCATTGGAACGGATAGGCAATCGAGAATATGCATTGGCTGAGTGTGCCGGTTATCGCGAATCGGATGCAGAAGCGAAGAAACATGGTAAGGGAGCGGTCAAACAGCTATTTTCGAAAAAAATGCGTCTTGTGCTATCCATAGGGTTGGTTATTGCCGTATTTCAGCAATGGTGCGGAATCAATGTCATATTTAACTATGCACAAGAGATATTTCAAGCGGCAGGTTATGGTGTATCCGATATTTTGATGAATATCGTTGTTACAGGCATCGCCAATCTTATATTTACCCTCAAATCCGCAACCTATAGGGTTTAGTGGGATTTTGCTTGCAAAGCGACAAA
>ERZ827450.45-NODE-45-length-141363-cov-7.188871_pt1 | contig 141363 bp, 109 predicted proteins | sample MGYA00519773_ERZ827450 | MGnify/ENA primary metagenome ERZ827450 (study PRJEB31778, sample SAMEA3449306) | human gut metagenome | biome: human gut; feature: human-associated habitat; material: faeces | place: United Kingdom | collected 2010/2012 ...
TTTAAAGCCGATCCAAATATGGTACTATGGTTCACTCGTAGTTTCCTGGGAGCAGATTTCGCGCTTGCGGGAAAATCTGCTCCCAGGAAACTACGAAGGGAGCGCCATTTCATGAGCAAAAGGAGCTGCGAAGCAGCGGAAAGCATCGAAGATGCGCTTTTGCGAATGAAATGGCGCGGTGAACTGTTAGAATATTACGCCTGGATTTCCCGCACCAGACAATATTGTTTCAGGGAAAAATGCTTTTCCACGACTCCATACACCTTAAACCCGAACTGCTGATAAAACGCAACGTTACGCGGGTTGTGCGTTTCCAGCGAAATCATCAGATCGTTGCGTTCCGCGTATGCAACTGCCTCTTCCACCAGCGTCGCCGCGATTCCGTGATGCTGCATTTCCGGATCAACCGCCAGATAAATGATATGCAGTCTCCGATCCTGATGCAGCTGATCCGTCCAGCTTGAATTCAGGTAATCCCTGCCGAGCACGAAATTAAAAAATGTTTTCAGGCTGTGATCCTCCCGGATCAGATAGCCCTCCGTGCGCAGCGTCGCCTGCACCTCCGTAAAATAACGATGCAGCAGATGGTACGGCTCCGTTTCATCCGAAACGACTAATATGCCGTTTAAATCCTTACTGTCTGCAAAAATTTCACACGTCTCATAAAATTCCGTCAGGTCGCATTGAAACAGCTCCGGCATCAGTCGTTTCCGCACCTCTTCATCCGGAATCAGCTCCACATACAGCGGGTCCGCCGCAAACGAACGGCACAACAGCTCCTCAAGCTTCGACAAATCCTCTTCCTGTACTCGATACAGTTTTTCACTGTCCATAAAATTCCACTCCGGCTTCTCTCAAAAGCCGCTCCATCCTTTCCGTCTGCACGCACAGCGTATCGATTTCTTTCCGGTACAAATCGCTCTGGCGCTCATATGCAGCCTCCAGCTGTGCAATTTCTTCCGTAAAATCACTGCAGTCCGTCTTTTCTTTTTCCAGAAGTCCGGTCACAACCGGGAAAAAGTTTTCAAACCCGATAATTCTTCCGGTTCCCCATTTCAGCCGATCTGCGCTCTGATCCAATGCATACGATGTAAAATGTCGATAAACCTCTTCTTCAAACAAAAATGCGTACCGGTTGCTGTCAATCTCATACAGCTTGCGCAATGCCGCTGAGAGCCTGCCCTCTTTCAGATTGCGCACCGCACCTTCCAGAAGCTGCAAACGATCCTGCAAAATTCCATGCGGAAACAACACGTTTCCATACCAGTCGATCCGCACATAGGCGTCCTGCTCCTGCTGAAAAACCTGTAAAAGCGATCGTTCCAGCTTCCGGGTGTCTGCCGCAGGTACTTCTGCAGCAGTGTTCGTTTCCTGCACACATGTGATAAAATCTCCGTTCACCGCCCCGGCATCGTCAGTCTCCGCCGTGCGCAGTCCAGATGCATTTTCCACACCAGCCGCCGATGCGTCAGCGTGCCTCGCGTTCCGGTTCGTTTTCTCTACCTTTGCATACAGCTGTTGCGCCGTCGCCGTTGCCTGCTCCAACACCCGCAACAGCCGCTGTCCGTCCGCGCCGGTTTTTTCACACCATTCGCTGTCCAGCCGCTCCCTTGCTTTTCGGAATACTCTGGAAAAATCCAGCGGAACAACAACCGTACGGTCAATCGCCATCAGCAAAAGTCCAAACAGCTCATGGTGCATCCGATAAACATCCTCATCGTAAAAGCCGTCGTTGTCGAACTGTGAATGATAGTTCGTTTCCATAAAGCTTCCGCCCGTAAAATCATTTACCATCGACGGGATTCCGGCAATCGCAATGGAAAAATCGTCCGACCAGGTTTCAATCGGCGCGGTAATCCTCGTTTCCTCCGGATATGCGCCGGTCAGGCTCGGCAGCTCTTCCAGAAATTCTTCCAGAAAAGAAACGTATTCGAACGTGCTCCGAATCCTCGCCCGCGTCCCGTGTGCCAGCGCAGGGAGCTCAAAATTCAGGTCGGCAATCACGCTTCCCCGCCACTCCGGATGCACCGTAAATACCTGTTCATACGCGCCCGTCGACCAGTCGAACTGCGAATTCGCCACGCCCCATTCCTCGGACGCCATGCAGCAGAACATCAGCGTATTTTCGGGCTGATATCCAATTTCCAGCAGCGTTTTTCCCATCGAAAGCATCATCGAAATTGCGGTATTATCGTCCTGAAAACCGTCAAAATAGGAATCGTAATGTGCGGAAAGCATAATTCTGCGCTCCGGGTGCGTTTTTCCGGGAATCTCCCCGACGATGTTATAGGTCGTCTGCGCCGGGATCACCTTTGTCGAAGCGTCAAACAGCACCTTTACCTCACTGCGGCCCTGCAGCATTTTTTTCAATTGATCTGCATCGTGCCGGGCAATCGAAAATGCCGGTGCATTCGACGGTCCCGCGATATCCTGTGCGTTCAGTGCGCGTTCGTCTACCTCTCCGTAGCCGCCCGTCTGTGCAGCAATGACAGCTGCCGCGCCTTTTAAATGCGCCTGATAAACCGGATAATTGATCCACCACTCATCCCGCTGGTTGATATCCACCAATACGAGCTTTCCGGTCACATCCATTCCTTCATAATCCTGCAGAGTTCCTCTGCCTGCATACACAACCGAGTAGCACTCCGGTCCGTCCGTCACAAAATTCGTCTGATACGCGCCAAGCTGTATCGTTTCCTCTTCGCCTTTTTCGTTTAAAAAAGTCATTTTCGCGCGTTCAAATTCCCACGCATCTACTGTAATCGCATCCTTATGGATAATCGGAAAACCGATTGTATGCATCTCCTGCTCCAGCATTTCCCCGGTTGCAAGCTCTGCCTTCGACCCCGCCGTCCGATAGCCGAGTTCTTCGTTGGTGCGGTGTTTTTCCATCCGTTTCGCCAGATGATAGGAATAGGAAATATCCAACTGCTGTCTGTATTTCTCCTGCATGTCCATCGTATACCACTCCTGTCTGTCATCGCTTTTATGCCTGATCCGGTATCATAGGAGACAAAAGACCTTTTTGATCCCGACATCATTTCAGTCCCAGTATATCATTCTTGTAGCAAAAGACAAGAAGGTTTCCGCTGCATAGAGGGCAAAGATTGAAAAATAAAATTTTTCAATCGCGTGATTTGTGTCTGCGCTCACTTGACACAAACTCGACATGCGCAAAAAACGTGCGCAGAAAGGAGGAGAAATATGCCGCGCAGAGGCGACCGGTTGTGGCTTTGCGCGGCATATTGTATTTTGCGACGATGTCTGGTTACCCGATTACAAGCTCCCTGCCGCCCATTTTTTCATACAAACGGTGGGAAATGGAAACCACCGTCCGGTTTTCTCCGGCGCGCCTGAGCGCATACAAAACCTCCTGCTCTGTGCCTACATCGAGGTTCGCCGTGATTTCATCCAGCAGCAGAATCGACGGCTTTGCTGCAACCGCCCGGGCAATGGACAAAAGCTGCCACTGTCCCTGAGAAAACAGTGCATCCGTGCAGGGCGTATCATAGCCCTGCTCCATTCCGGCAATCACTTCATGCAGTCCTGCCAGCTTCGCCGCTTCGACCGCATCCTCTCTGGAAATCATCGGATCAGAAAGCGTAATCTGCTCCAGAACGGTTCCGGGAACCCGCTTAAAGCTCTGCTCCACGCAGCCAAACAGACGCCGTCTGATACTGTCCGGAAGCAGATAAGCGTCCTGCCCATATATTTTTACACAGCCCTTTTGCGGACGATACAGCCCCAAAAGCAATTTAAAAATAGTGCTCTTTCCTGCGCCGGTGCGCCCGGTCATCGTTACCTGCTCGCCGGTTTTTATCTCGAAGCTCAAATGCTTCAGAACCATCTTTTCCTCTTCATAGCCGAAGCTGACGTCTTCCAGGGAAATGCATGCGACCGCAGGCGATTTTGCCGGCTCAGCGACCGCAGCGCGATCCGAACCAGCGGCCGCAGCGCAACCCGAACCAGCGGCCGCAGCATAATCCGAACCAGAGGCCGCGCTGGCTTTGCCAAGCTCCGTCATCACTTTTTCTCCCGCCTCCTCAGAGGTTTCCAGCCGCGTCGGCAGCTCCAGAAATTCTCCGACACGCTGCGCACCTGCCAGCGCCTCCTGGATCGTCTGGATTTCCATGCCAATGCTTTCGATTGGGGAAAAGATTCTCGAAATATAGGAAATTACCGCAACCGCCGTACCGACTGACATGCCGAAAAACATTCTGACTTCCGGGCCGGCCGAAGCCGACAGCAGCATGACAACGCCCATCACCAGCGCATCTGTAATCAAAATAACCGGAGAATACAGTGCATCGTAAAAATTTGTACGCTCCATCGCATCATATCCCTCCTGCAGCATACGGTCATAACGTTTGCGCATAAAGCCTTCTTTTCCAAAAACATGGATCATCCGAATGCAATGAATCGTCTCCGGCACAAGACCCGACGTCCGCGCAGCAGCCTTTCTGCTGTCCATCTGCGCAGCCAGCATTTTTTTCTGAACATGTCTTGTAAACAGTGCGATCAGCGGCAGAACCGCCAGCAGAGTAATCGCGAGTCCGCGGTTTTTCTGCCAGAGCACTGCGTAAATACCGATCATCGTGCAAGCGTCCGCAAACATGCTGATGATACCGGAGGTAAACAGCGTTTCCAGCGTATCAACATCTCCGACGAACCGGGATGCGATCGTTCCTGCGTCCATTTTACTCAACGTATCTGCGGACAGCTGCGACAGCTTTTCGCACATCTGACTGCGCAGGCCGTGGGTCAGCTTCTGTCCGAATACGATCAAAAGGCTTTCCCGCGTAGATTCCAGCAATCCCGCCAGTGCTACCACGCCGAAATAGGAAAATGCCTGTGCAATCGGCATCGGGTTTCCCGCAGTCAGCCCGTCCACGATTTTTTCCAGAATCAGCGGCGGCACAAGTGCAGTGACGACTGCGCCGACTACGGTAATGACCAATGCAATCGGAAGCAGAAGATTCTGTGTGCAGATCGATCCCACCGCAGTAAGAATTTCATGATGCGCCTTTGACGGCATCGTTTTTTTCAAACGCTCACGCATGGTCTGCTCCCTCCTTCCATACCTTGCACAAATTTGCATATTCCGGAACTATCTGCAGCATTTTTTCGTGCGTTCCTGTCTGCGTCTGTCCGTTTTCCATCCAGATGACCTGATCCATCTGATCAAACAAATACAGGCGGTGCGAAATCAGCAGGATAATCCGATCCTTTGACATCGCTTTTAATTTCCGGAAAATCTCCTTCTCCGTATTCCGATCCAGCGCCGCAAACGGGTCATCCAGAACGATCAGCGGCTTTGCATGGGACAGCGTCCGTGCAAGCGCCGTTCTCGCCTGCTGCCCGCCGGAAAGCCGCACGCCGCGGCTGCCGACCAACGTATCGACGCCGTTTTCCATTTCGGACACTTCCCGGTCCAGGCAGACGCGCGAAAGCTCCCTGCCGACGTCGATCTGCTCCTCTCCGAGTGCGACATTGTTTCGGACACTGTCCGCCAAAAGCTCCGGATCGTGTCCCTGCCATCCGACCATGCTCCTGCGTTCTTTATCTGAATATTCAGATAATTCTTTCCCGTTTAACAAAACATGCCCGGTATAAGGCACTTCTCCCAGAAAAATTTTACCAAGCGTCGATTTGCCGCACGCAACAGGACCCGTGATCCCGATGATCTGTCCAGGCTTTGCACTTATCGTCAATCCGTCAAAAATCTGCTTTCCGCCCGGATATGCGCCGCCCGCCTGATCCAGCTTCAGGCTGACCGCCCCGGCTGTCTTTTCTTCTGTTTCTTCCGGAGGCTCTGTCAGCAGCGGACGGATTCTTTTCCACGAAACGTTCGCTTTCTGTACGGAGTTAAACAGCTTCGCCGCCTTCGAGGACTTGACCGCAAGCTTTCCATAGCAGGATAAAAATGTCGTAAACGCTGCGATGTTCCAAACCGCCCATCCGCTGTTTAACACATTTTTCGAACCGAAATACAAAATCAGCACGGTGCTTCCCATGGAAATCACCTGATACAGCGGAGGCATCGCTACGACCTGCATTCCTGCACGGACTGCTGTTTTTTCGTAATCGTCCAGCTGTTTTTCATACATGCCGCTGCGCTGTTTTTCACAGCCGTAAATCCGATAAGTCACCGCGTTGCCCGCACGGTCCAGCGTCGCTGTATTCAAGCGTCCGGCGCTCTCCTTATATGCGGCATTGCTGCGCTCTACCACGGTTTTCATCTTTTCCGCCATCAAATAGGAAAACGGCGGGAACAACAGACACAGCAGTGCAAGCCGCCAGTCGTACCACAACAGCATCGCAGCATAGGCAAGCAGCGCAATACCGGTATCAAAAATCTCCGTCGTAAACTTCCGGATTCCCTCTACGCACGCATCCACGTCAGACACCGCTTTTGTCAGAAGGCTTCCGGCCCCCTCTTTTTCCAGCTCACCTACACTTTTATGTACCAGATTCCCGTAAAGCACCTGCTTCATGCCCCGGTTGATATCGTTCGCAAACCGGCGCACATAAAACCGCTTGATGTAGCGCGCGCCCTGCACGAATCCGATCACTGCCACATACGCGCACACCAAAAGCAGCATATCGGTAAAAATTTTTTTCCCTGTAAATACATCCAGCAGGCACTGTGCAAGCCGTCCTTCAAACCACGGCCCCGCGAGCAGTCCGATATTATAAATCAGGCCGGAAACCGTCACCGCAAGCAGCGGCTTCCACTCCGTCACAAAGTAGCTTCCGATCTGATCCGGTTTTCTCCCGGCAGTCCGGATTCCCGATTCTTTCCTGTCGCACATCGTCGTCCCTTCAGCCATCCTTTTCTCCCCTGTCCATCCGTTCCTTTACCTGCAAAAATCCAGACCGGCTTTCTTTTTTCGATCTCAGATACAGTCGATCCAGCATTTCGCAAAAGTGCTCGGTTTCTGATTCGTCCAGTTCCTCCATCAGCCACTCATAAAACGTCGATTCAATGCTGACCTTGGAGTTTTTCAGCCCTTCCGCCTTTTTTGTCGCATACAAAAGCTGACTTCTTTTGTCCTCCGGATTGTCCCGGCGAATCAGGTAGCCCTTCGCTTCCAGGCTTGCCGCCCGGCGCGCCGCAGCTCCCTTGTCGATCTTTAATTCTTCCCGCAGCTGCGCCTGTGTGATGCCGGGATGGTGCCGCACCAGATGGATAAAATCGAACTCCGCCGTCCCGATTCCTTCCTCCTTCATCGTCTGTACCGTCAGCTTATTTAACTCCCGCGCAATTTTCGTCATTTTCCGTTCGGTTTTATCCATCGCAAGCGTCCTCCTGAATTTAAGTTGCAGGGACTTTCCTGCACGATAGTTTCTCAAAATAGATGTACCTACATCTTTTTTCATCCTAGTTTATCCGCAGAGAACTGTCAACCGTTTTCCTGCGCTTGAATTATCAGGAAAACCGCGCTATGATGTTTTTAACTGACTTATGTATCACACAAAGGAGGGAAATTTGTATGACTTTAGAACCGCTTATTTTAAAAATGATTTCCTACGATCACGGCTGCCCGGGGCGCATTCAGCATTTTCTGAAGGTGCACAGCTTTGCAAAGACGATCGCTGTTTCCGAGCATCTCGATGAAAAAACACTGTTCATTACGGAAACTGCCGCCATCGTGCACGATATCGGCATCCGGCTGTGTCTGGAAAAATACGGAGACGGAAACGGAAAATTGCAGGAAAAAGAAGGTCCTGCCCTGGCAGAGCAGATGCTCTCCGAGCTGGGATTTGAAAAAGATGTGATAGAGCGCGTCAGCTTTTTAGTCGGTCATCATCATACTTATACCGGCATCGACGGTCTCGATTATCAGATTCTGGTGGAGGCGGATTTTCTGGTCAACCTCTTTGAAGGAAACACGGACACAGCCCATATCCGGACGACCTATGACAACATTTTCCGCACAGAGACCGGGAAAAAAATCTGCCGCGAAATGTTTGGCTTATAATGTGGAGACATCATCAGCTTTTCTTTCCATTTCGCGGCATTTTGTTAAAAGGATGGGCCTCCCACAAAAACGGCGACGCTGCGCGGTTTCAGGATAAATTCACTGTCAATGACAGTCATCTGTGACTCCTTTTCAGGCATTTCCGGCTGGTCCGTATTGATCGCAAGCCTCCATACAAAGCCGTTTGGAAGCTTCGGCAGGAAAAACTGCTGATCCTCCCAGAAAACATTGATCGCCAGGTACACGAGATCTTCCGTTTCCAATTCCCGGGTTCGCTCCGTTTCCAAACTCCACACAGATTCCCGGCGTCTCTCTGCTTCCTGACTCCACGCGTTTTCCTGATTTCGTCCTGTTTTCTGACTGCTTCCGGCCGGAACCGCCCCCGCAAACATCACGCCCAGGAATTTACTTTCCTGGGTCACATTATTGTCCCAGGGCTGATTCGTATGGACGCTGACCATCGGGAACCCAAGCCCGGACGGACTGCATTCTCCGCGGATTGCAGAGTGTTTTTTGCGGAATGCAATCATATAACGGAAAAATTCGTAAATTTCTCTATTTTTTTCCAACAGCGACCAGTCCAGCCAGGAAATTTCGTTGTCCTGGCAGTAGGCGTTGTTGTTGCCAAACTGCGTATTGCAAAATTCGTCCCCCGCCAGAAACATCGGCGTTCCGCGGCTGCACAGCAACACCGCACAGGCATTTTTGATCATTCTTTTCCGAAGCGCTTCTATTCCGGGGTTGTCGGATTTTCCCTCGTACCCACAGTTCCAGCTCCGGTTATCATCTGCACCATCAGTATTATTCCAGCCGTTTTCCTCGTTATGTTTTTCATTATAAGAATACAGGTCGTACAGCGTAAAGCCGTCGTGACAGGTCAGAAAATTGATTGACGAATTGTAGCCCCGATACTGCCCGCCGTACAGATCCGGAGAGCCGGTAATCCGCTTTGCTGCCTGTGCAGCGAACCAGTACTCTCCTTTTAAAAAGCTGCGCAGCTCGTCCCGGTATTTGCCGTTCCACTCCGCCCACCGGTTCCACGCCGGGAAATTTCCGACCTGATACAAACCGCCCGCATCCCATGCCTCCGCAATCAGGTTGACGTCCTTCAGCACCGGATCTTCCGCCAGATTCCGAAGCAGAGGCGGCTGTAGCAGCGGCGTCCCGTCCTCGTTTCGTCCCAAAATGCTCGCAAGGTCAAAGCGAAAACCGTCCACCCGATAATGAATTACCCAATGCCTCAGGCATTCCAGAATCATCTGTTGTACGACTGGATGATTGCAATTTAACGTATTTCCGCATCCACTGAAATTATAATAGTTTCCCTCCGGCGTCAGCATATAATAAATCCGGTTGTCGATTCCCTTAAATTCAAAAAACGGTCCCTGCTCGTTTCCCTCCGCGGTATGATTGAACACCACGTCTAAAATGACTTCGATTCCGTTCTGGTGAAGCTCCCGGATGAGATTTTTAAACTCCGTCCCTTCCCGGTTATACTCCTGACGCGCCGTGTATCCTGTGTTCGGTGCAAAAAATCCAACCGTGTTGTAGCCCCAGTAATCCAGAAGCGTCCTGCCGCCGATTTCACGTTTTCCCATCGTCTCGTCGAATTCAAACACCGGCATCAGCTCAACCGCAGTGATGCCAAGCGCCTTCAGGTAGGGGATTTTTTCCCGGATACCCTCAAACGTTCCCGGAAACTGCACGCCCGAGGAGGCATGCTTTGTAAAACCGCGCACATGCATCTCATAAATAATCAGCTCCTGCATCGGCTTTTTCGGCTCTCCGGCGTCACCCCAGTCAAAATCGTTGAACACTACCCGCCCATGATAACCCTTCTCCCGGTCGGGCTCTTTTCCCCAGATGCTCTGCTGCGTCACCGCCCGCGCATACGGATCCAAAAGCACTTTTGTTTTATCATAAATCAGCCCTTTTTCCGGGACATTCGGCCCGTCCATCCGATAGGCGTACTCAAAATCGTAAATATCCAGACCGAACACGATCATCGAATATACCCGCCCGATCCTGTAATTTTCCGGAAAAGGAATCGTCCCGTAAGGCTCTTTTTCCCCTCTGTGAAACAGCAGCAGCTCACAGGAAACCGCATTCTGAGAATGAATTGTAAAGTTGACGCAGCTTCCGAAGGAAGTCGCTCCGTTGATTTCATATAGCCCCGGACGGATATCGAATCCGTTGACGCGATCCAATGGGTTTAAAAACTGTTCCTCTGCCGCAAGCGGATTTAGGTTCATGCTGTGTGCCTCCTGTTCCTTTCGATTCTTACTCCCAGTTTATCATCTGTAGGGCAGGATGCAAGCAGGAAAGTCTGGTCATCGCTGTTTTTATCCGGAAAGAAGAGGTATCCACCGCAGCGGTTTGCGCACCCCGGCGGCACGCGCGCCATACTATATAGAAACGGAGCGTTTCAGGTGATCTGCATGGCAGTCTCTTCTCTGGATATTCTGAATCTGTCCCACTCTTTCAAGGACGTGTGCGAAGCGCACGCCAAATCTCCCGAATGTCTCTCCTGCACGCTCCGTCTTTTACTGGAATACAACCTGATTCAGGCAAACCTGGAATATTCCAGACGCTTTTGCTGCACCCCCCAGGCACCGGACGACGCAGCTTCTAAAAACTGCAAAAAGGAATTTCCATCTGCAGGATCGTAGATTGTCAACAAAGCTAAAAAAGTTTTGAAAAGAAAGCGAATTCTGGTAAGTTTTAATAACATTTTTTTCTTTTTCCCATTAGAATAATGTCGCTTTTATAAAAATTTCCTTTTTTTCTTTCCTTTTTTGTATTACAATGAAATTATCAAAAATCGATCGAAAGAAAGGGGTTTTTCCAATGGCAAACAGAATTATGCTCAACCAGACCTCCTATCACGGAGCTGGCGCAATCGAAGAAATCGCAAACGAAGCAAAGGCTCATGCTTTCCGGAAAGCATTTGTATGTTCCGATCCAGATCTGATCAAGTTTGGCGTAACCGCAAAGGTAACGGATATTTTAGACCGCGAAGGTCTTGCTTATGAAATCTACTCCGATATCAAAGCAAACCCGACCATCGAAAACGTAAAGAACGGCGTTGCAGCGTTCAAGGCTTCCGGCGCTGACTACATCATCGCAATCGGCGGCGGTTCCTCTATGGATACCTCCAAGGCCATCGGCATCATCATCGCCAACCCGGAATTTGAAGACGTCCGCAGCCTCGAAGGCGTTGCTCCCACCCAAAAGCCCTGCGTTCCGATTATCGCTGTTCCTACCACTGCCGGCACCGCTGCAGAGGTTACCATCAACTACGTTATCACCGACGTAGAGCGCAAGCGCAAATTCGTATGCGTTGACCCCCACGACATGCCGATCATCGCAGTCGTTGATCCCGATATGATGTCCTCCATGCCAAAGGGCCTGACCGCTTCTACTGGTATGGATGCTCTGACCCACGCAATCGAAGGTTACACCACCAAGGCTGCATGGGAAATGACCGATATGTTCCACTTAAAGGCAATCGAAATCATTTCCAAATCCCTGCGTAACGCCGTCGCTAACACCAAAGAAGGCCGTGAAGGCATGGCTCTTGGTCAGTATATCGCAGGCATGGGCTTCTCCAATGTCGGTCTCGGCATCGCTCATTCCATGGCACACACCCTGGGCGCTGTTTATGACACCCCTCACGGCGTTGCATGCGCAATGATGCTTCCGATCGTTATGGAATACAACGCAGACTGCACCGGTGAAAAATACCGTGAAATCGCACGCGCAATGGGCGTAGAAGGCGTTGATCAGATGGATCAGGCTGCTTACCGTAAAGCTGCGGTCGATGCTGTCCGCAAGCTTTCCGAGGATGTCGGCATTCCGTCCAAGCTCGAAGCCATCAAGGAAGAAGATCTTCCGTTCCTGGCAGAATCTGCCCATGCAGATGCATGCGCACCCGGCAACCCGAAGGATGCAAGCATCGAAGATCTGACCGCATTATTCCGTAAGCTGATGTAAAAAAGAATGTGCCTTGGCACATTCTCGCGGAGCGTTTTTATTTCATAGGACGTATTTTCCCATGAAACAAAAAACAGCCCCGACAGTTTTTATTCATGACAATAGAATGCTCGCAGAGCGTGCATTCTATTGTTTGAAAACTGCCGGGGCTGTTCCTTTGCACCTCTTATAATGGGGCGCGCCTTCGATTTTTACTTAATTTCTTCCGGATTCGGTTTCAGGGTAACGCCTCTGTTAATATCACCCTTTAAATCCTTACCAAACTCATAGTCATTGCCAGGCAGAATTGCATTCAGGATAATACCTGCCAGCGCTGCGATTGCAAGACCGGTCAGCGTGATGGATGTGCCGAATACCGTAAAGGTCAGACCACTGGAGAAGCCCAGGCCGCTGACCAGGATCACTGCTGCGATAACCAGGTTGCGGGACTTGGTCAGGTCTACATGGTTCTCTACTACGTTACGGACGCCGATTGCGGAGATCATACCATACAGCATGAAGCTTACGCCGCCGATGATTGCGGACGGCATGGAACCGATTACTTCAGCCATCTTCGGAATAAAGCTTAAGATTACTGCGAATACAGCTGCAATACGGATCACTCGGGGATCATGTACACGGCTTAATTCCAGAACGCCGGTGTTCTCGCCGTAGGTGGTGTTTGCAGGACCGCCAACCAGAGCGGACAGCGCGGTTGCAAGACCATCTCCTACCAGAGTGCGGTGCAGACCGGGATCAGCGATGAAGTTTTCGCCGACTGTTGCGGAAATCGCGGACATATCGCCGATGTGCTCCATCATGGTAGCAAGCGCGATCGGAGCCATAACTAAAATTGCAGTCAGGTTAAATTTGCACAGCTGGAAAGGCGGCAGACCAACCCAGGATGCAGATGCAATGTTGGAGAAATCCAGGATAGCGCTTCCGTCCGGATTTGTCAGGCCAATTGCATTTAAAACAGCTGCAACAACATAGGAAACCACAACGCCCATCAGAATCGGGATAATTTTGAACATTCCTTTTCCCCAGATGTTAAACACGATAATGGTTCCAAGTGCAATCAGGGCGATCAGCCAGTTGGACGATGCGTTGGAGATTGCAGACGGTGTAAGGGACAGACCGATACAGATGATGATCGGACCGGTTACAACAGGCGGCAGATAATGCATAACGCGATGTACACCTGCAAGCTTGATGATCAGGGCAAGCACCAGATACAACAAACCAGCTACAACAATACCGCCACAGGCATAAGGCAGCTTTTCTCCCATGGTCATGTCTGCGAAAATTCCGGTGTTCAGATTTGCTACCGTAGCAAAACCGCCCAGGAATGCGAAGGACGAACCAAGGAAAGCCGGTACCTTCAGCTTGGAGCACAGGTGGAAGAACAGAGTTCCCAGACCCGCGCAGATCAGGGTTACCTGAATGGAAAGCCCTTCTCCTTCAAAATAGTTGTTGACCAGAATCGGTACCAAAATCGTCGCACCAAACATTGCGAACATATGCTGCAGACCTAACAGCAGCATCTTCGGTACACCAAGTGTTCTGGCGTCTTTAATTGCCACACTTTTCTCCTCCATTATGAACCTCCTATAAATTTTTATCTGTTCTATAGTAGTCTCTTTCTTCCTTTCCGTCAATCATTTCCTGTAGAAAAAAACCTTCTATTTTCTATGTAAATTCAGTTTTTTCCTCTTTTTTTCAAAGATAGGGTGCGCTATAATAAATTCTGCACGCCATTGGTGTGCAGTTCACACGCACCAAAGAAAGGACTTCTATTATCATGACTTCCAGTTCCGAAACCTCCCGGCTGTCCGGCCGCCCCGCCTGGGCGTTCGACCGCAGGATTTTCTTAAACGGCATGCGTGACGGCGTTCCCATCGCACTGGGCTATTTTGCCGTTTCCTTTTCCCTCGGCATCGCCGCAAGAAACGCCGGTCTGACGCCGCTGCAGGGCTTTTTTGCCAGCCTGTTAAACAATGCTTCCGCCGGAGAATATGCTGCCTTCACCTTAATCGCCGCCAATGCGACACTTTTCCAGGTAGCGCTTATTACTTTGATCGCAAATGCGCGGTATCTGCTGATGAGCTGTGCGCTCGCGCAGCGCTTTGCACCCGGCACACCGTTTTTCCACAGACTGATTATCGCTTATGATGTAACGGACGAGCTGTTCGGCATCACGATTTCCCGCCCCGGCTGCCTGAATCCGTTCTATACCTATGGTGCGATTTTGCTTGCCGCTCCTGCATGGGCATTCGGCACAGCCTTCGGCATCATGGCAGGAAATGCGCTTCCGCTGCGCGCTGTCAGTGCGCTCAGCGTCGCCCTTTACGGCATGTTCCTCGCAATCATCATCCCCCCGGCACGGAAAAATAAAGTCGTTGCTGTCCTGATCGTCATCAGCTTTGCGTTGAGCTTTTTCGGCAGTTATGTGCCCGGAATCTCTGCATTGTCCGACGGAACCCGCACGATTTTGCTCACCGTGCTGATTTCCGCCGCTGCAGCAATTTTATTCCCGGTCAAAAATACACAGGAGGAGGAATCCGAACATGAGTCGTAATGTGCTTTATATCGCCGTCATGGCGCTGGTTTCCTATACAATCCGCGTCCTTCCGCTGACGCTGATCCGCAAACCGATCCGCAACACATTTATCCAGTCGTTTCTTTATTATGTGCCTTATGTTACGCTCGCTGTGATGACCTTTCCAGCCATCCTGCACGCAACGCAGTCGCCGATTTCCGGCGCAGTTGCCCTGATCGCCGGAATCATCGCCGCATGGCTCGGCGCCGGATTATTTCCGGTATCCGTGATCTGCTGCGCACTGGTTTTCCTGATCGAGCTGTTTATCTAAAAAAACTGATATCACAGCTTAAATTTCTTGCTTTATCTTCCGTTATGAACTTGTTATGCTGTTCCTATGACACAGATCAATCTGAAATCCCACACGATTTCAGCTCTGGGAGGAGAGTTATCGTTAATGGAAGATTTTAAAAAGAACTTGCTTAAAATGGGAAAAACAAACTGGACTGTCCCCGCGGTTTTGCTGATTGCTGCTGCCTTCTTTCTGCTGTTCGGCATTTTTATGATCCCCCACAAGGATCAGCCCTTTGACCCGACCTCCGGCGGCTATGCTTCCCTCAATATCGTCTATGTTATGGGACCCTTCGCAGAGCAAACCTCTGACGGAAGGACTGTAAAGAAATATTATGTTGCCGAAAACGACAAAGGTTACTGGTCTATCATCAGCACCGAAAACTCCTGTCCCTTTCCGGTTTACAATGAAACCATTTCCGATGCCGATCTGAAAGCAATGGTTCCTCAGACTGCTGTCGGTCAAAGCAAGAAGATCCCCAAAAAGCTTGCCGGATACCTTGTAGACTACTTTAATAACAACGGCTTTGAGCTCTCCCTTTCCGACTATGAGCAAACCTTGGGTGATCATTATCTCGATACCACCGCACCCTTGATGGGCAGCAGCCTTGTGCTCTTTATATTTTCTGCAGTTTTTTTTATCCTCAGTGTGATCGTCCTGATCTCCTTCAGGAAAAACAGCAATCACATTCAGACCCGTATTCAGGAGCTTATGCGAGACGGTGAGTTCGAACCACTCTGTCAGGATTTCCAGTCAACTGACGCTGCTTTTTATGACAGATTAGGTCTCGCTGTCTCTCCCCATTATCTCCTTGACTTTTCCAATTTGCAGTATGGTTTTTCTGTATACCCCCTCGATCAGTTTTATAATGTTTTTAAATGCAACATGGTGAACGGCCAGCCTACAACATCCAATTACATTGCTCTGGAGCTCAAGAATGGACAGCGGATCCTTGTTGCAGCCTGCCCGAATACATCTAAAAGCTTTAACACTGCACTGGATATGCTGAAACAGTCTGTAAACGGAGGTATGCAATGGTGATCACTTACGGAACCAGAACCTTATTCAAGCGGGAAGGCGCATGGGGACATGCGATCTGTAAAAACTGCGGACATGATGCTCCCCAAACCCTTTGCCGCCAGCTCGATCAGGTAACACTTTTCTTTATCCCCATCGTCAGTCTTGAAAAACAACGCGGCATCCTGTGCGAAAGCTGCGGCATGATTGTCCCTCTCGACAAGGCAGAATACAAACGCCGCCGTGAAGCAAGACAAAAAGCTGCCCTTTTCTGAACTCTGTACGATAAAAAAACCGGTCATAAAAGACCGGTTTTTTTGCATTCTATTGTTTATTCTTTTTTCATAATCCATACTTCGCTGACTGCCAGCGCCTTTAAGGTATCGTAAACCTCCCAACGGACTTTCAGCGTGCCGTCCTGATAGGATTCCTTCGGCAGGTCGTATTCCCAGAACGGCTCTCTTCCAGCCTCGATCTCCCGGCGGACAGATTTTCCGTTCGGATTCTGCGCAATCCGATCTGCCAGCAGGACTTTTCCGGCACGGATATTGACCAGCGTTTCATCCTTCAGCGCGGTCTGTCCCACAAATGCCCGGAAAAACGAATTCGGATAAAATACCTTCATCCCATAAGAAGCTTCCGGATCAAGTCCGGTAAACGTCATTTCCAGCGGCGTTCCATACAGCACCGTCACATTCAGCGCCCAGGTCAGCGGCATCGGGAACTCGTGGTACCAGCCGTCGATCTCATGCAACAGGCCGACCATTGTATACACACTGTGATCAATGAATGGAGTTTTTAAATATCCGGGATCTTCCTCCCAGCTGTGCCATACGGAAACATGTGAAAAGCCTTCGTAAGTGCCGGGCGCGCAAAACTGATTTCCGTCGCCGGGATCCTGACGCAGGTTCAGCTGATGCAGCGCTGCGCATCTGTTCTTTTCGTTCTGCATCTTTTCAATCCGCTTAAAGCTCTGCATCAAATACTGATAATCGTTTAACGGCATACTTCTCGTCTGCAGGTATGCGCCGCGAATCCAGCACTGCCCGCCGTGATGGTTTTCGGTCAGCTGAATACCGCACAGATTCCGCAGGCTGTCTGCCAGCTTCAGCATTTCAAACAGCACATCCTCTGCCGCCGGAACGTCCCTGGAAAGATTCAGGATCGTCCGCGCCTCCCGGATAACTGCTTCGCTTCCGGTAATATCCGCCAGGTCGAGCACCGCACGCGCCTGCTGCTCCAGCTCCTGATCCTTTGCATATTTCTGTTTCGTCCAGTAATCCGTCAGAATCCGCAGCTTTAACATCTGATAGCGGTAATTGTTTTTCACCTGTTTCGATACGGTTTTATCGAATGCTGTAAAGGATTCATACAGTACATCGATTCCGTCGTTTTCCAGAACCGGGCCATCCCAGTTATGCTCCACGTCCATCAAAAATTCCGCAACCTGCTCAGAGGTTTCCGAATCGATAAACAGGTTTGCATAATCCGCCATCGTTTCCTCTGCCGCCACCGAGCTGTCAAAATCCTGATCCGCCCAGAGGATCTTGTTGACGTCATCATGGATACCCTCGGAATAAGTGATCGAACCGATGGTATACGGCTCTAACATATTGTGAATTGCTTTCATTTTTTCCGGACGCGCATTGTAGCCCTCCCGTCCGCTCGTCAGTGCAAACGCCATATCCCAGTTTTCCACCGGGAACTGACAGTTCGAATTGTGGGAAATATCCGGGTAGTTCCGAATGTTTTCACGATATTTTTCGGGAAGCTTCTCATACAGCTCTTCGATGCTGTCCTGCTCCCAGGGCGCAAAGCACACGCCGGTAATCCAGTCCGGCTCCTTTGCGATTTCTTCATAAAAAGTATCGTACCAGCCAGGCTCCGGCTGAAAATGCTGCGGTGCAACCCATACGCCCGCTTCCGGATGATATTCGTGCAGAATTTCCACAAAATGCTCTGTCAGACACATCGCATCCGTCGGCCAGAGGGAACCGGGATCCCCCAGCGGAACCAGCATTGCATCCAGATAAGGAATTGCAGAAAAGACCCTCCGGCGTTCTTCCATCTCCCGGTCGATGCACCCAAAATCATGATAATCGCGTCCGACATTCGGATACCACAACCAGACGTCTATGCCATAGGAATGAATGATTTTGGAAACCTCGCACATCAGCTCCATCGGATCTTCCGGGAAAAGTGCGGAATACAAACGGTCGTCCGTCTTCGGCGGAAGCAGCTCGATGGCGTTTGCTCCGAACAGCGCCAGATCCTCGATATACGCCTCGAATTCCTTTTTTGACCATGCACCGTAGGTATTGTTTTTGTCCCGGTAGCCCAGCTGATGTCCCCGCAGCGGATACTGCGGCGTCATGCTCAGGCTGTCCAGCTCGTCCGGAATTTCAATGCTGCCTTTTTTTACAATTGCTTTTCTCAAAAGCCGCGCCATTCCGTAAAACTCGCCGCGCTCGTCTTTTCCGAGCACAACGATGCGCCCGCTGCCGTCCGGATTGTCGATGACCCGGATCCGGAAGCCCTCTTTGCCCGGCACAGTGATGCCGTCAAACAGCGCTTTGACCTCCTCGCTGCAGCTGTCCTCTTTATAAAACTCTATGCTGATTTTTCCAGACGTTTTAGACTGCAGTAAAGAAACACCGCTTCGTTTTTTTAAATTTTTGCAAAATACGTCCGCAGTCTTTTTTTCCAGAGCAGTCTGAAGCTGCGGTTTGTATACAACAGCTGATGTGATTTCCATTTTCTTTCTCTCCTTTTCTTTATTTCCACAACTTCCGTGCCAGGATGTCCAGCGGCTCTGCGAACCGCTCAAACAGCCCGTCCTCCGTAATTTCATTTCCATCCTGCGATGCATAATCGTTCCACAGCATGTAGCAGGCTCCCAGCGTCCGGCTCGACCACCGCGGAAGCTCCCAGGTTCGCTCCTGCGTTTCGAAAACGTTCGGCTGCCACTTTTTTTCCAGAAAATCCAGATCCAGACGGTCATAGCCGCCGCCCGGAATCAGGTACAGACTGCTGCTCAGCGAATTGATGACGGAAAATCCGGCATCATACATTTCCTGCGGATCTGTCCAGTCCGTATCCCATACCTGCAGCTGAATTTTTCTGGAAAGCCCCGAATAATCCTGTCCGGTCTTCGACAGGCTGCCCCACATGCGGATTGTCTTTTCCGGCGCTGCCTCCGCTACATAGTCCGAAAGCGCTTTCATATAATCCACAAAGGCTTTCTGATTCCCAAAATACTCGTCCATGCCGATATGCACCGTCCCCGTTCCGGAAAAAGTATCCGACTCCGTCAGGTATTCCGACCAGATCGTCTCTGCCAGCTTCTGCGCTGCCGGGTTGGACAAATCCAGCTGATCGACACTCTCCGGGTCACCGGAAAGCCCAAGCTTCGGAAATACTTTTGTAAATGCCAGACTGTGGGCGGGCGTGTCGATTTCCGGCACGACCTCAACGCCCATCACCGCAGCGTCCTCGATAAACTGTGCAAATTCTTCTTTGGAATAATACAGATCCTGCGACGTAATCGACTGTCCCGCTTTATTTCTCACATCCGATTCCAGCCGAAACCCCGCATACAACTGTCGCGCGCCCTCTTTTGTCCCATCGTAATCGCTCTGGGAAATGATCTGATTGTCGTTCAAATGAATCTGCAGCGTGTTCATCTGATGCTTTGAAAGCTCTTCTGCAATGCGGTACAGAAGTTCGAGGGAAACCGGTCTGCGCCCTACGTCGATTCCAAAGCCCCGGACCGACCACGCCGGATAGTCCCGCAGCACGCCGGTCGGAAGCTGTCCTTCTGATTTCTCCCAAAGCTGTCCAAGCGCCACACACCCCCAGCGCACCCCGCGCTTCGTCCGCGCCGAAATCGAAATCACGCCCGGACTCTCTGCTTCCAAATTCAGTTCATAACCCTCGTCCCCAAGCGTCTGTGTCCATTCTTTCCCGTCCCCGACAGCCTTCCGAAAGTTCAGGACGATATCTCCTTCCGCTGGTTTTTCTGTATCCGCCAGCTTCTCAACCGATACGTCCTGCAGCAACTGTCCGGAAAGCTCCGTTGCAAAAAGCTGTGCCGTCCGCTCCAGCTCCTCGTCCCGGTACACGACCCGGATGAAACGGGTTGTCCAGTCAGAGTGGGCCGCTCCAGTGGACGCGCCACCGGGCTTCCATTCCATCGCGGTGAAGCCCTTTGGAAGGGTCCCTGCCGAGAGGGCTTCCGGTACTTCCTCCCGTTCTCTGTCCACTTCCACCCTCTCCGATGCCGGAATCTTTGTCTGTATTCCCGGCAGTTCCTGCATTTCTCCGTCTTTTTCCAGAATAAATCCAAGCTCAGCCTGCGTATCCGCGATCGTGTCCGTGATTTTTCCGTCCATATTTACCAGCACATCATAATCCGCACCGCCAAAGGAAATGCTGTACGGCTCCGGCACCGTTGGGAGCTCCAGCGTTCTGCGGCTCCCGGCTTCAATCTCCGGCGTTTCAATCACAAAACAATCCTCCAACTGTCCGTACACTTCCAGCTCCTGTACCGAGACGTTCTGATAATACAGGCTTAAATCGCTTTCCTCTTTCAAAACGTCCGTCACATGCAGACGAAAATACCGCGCCTCTACAGGCTCATTCAACACAATCTGCTGCTCTTTTTGCTCCGGCGCCTCTTCAAAAACAGACGCCTGCTGCCAGTTCTCTTTATCCTGAGAATATTCCAGCGCATAGCTTTTCGCATTCGTCCGTTCCCAGTATATCCGAACTGCACCGATGCTGACCGGTTCTCCAAAATCCGCCATCAGCCAGTGATCGTTGTTTTCCCAATCGTTTTCCGACGACCAGCGCAGGGTTTCGTCCGTATGATTTCCGTCCCCCGCATACATCGCCCGAAAATCCTTACCTTCCTCGCTGTCCGCTGTCAGCTTCGCTTTTTTCTGCAAAATCAGATTTTCCCCAACGGTTTCTACCGTCAATCCGGCGTCACATTCTTCCGCACTCCATACCCGCCATAACGGCTGCTCTTTCTCAGAAATTTCTGTCATGCTTTGAGAAGCAGCTGACATTCCGAGCACTCCGGCAGCAAGCACTGCAACCTGAAGAAATTTTGACACACGGACTGCGTGCCTGCCATTGGCATGCCGCCTGCCCAACGATTTGTTGCCTGCAGATTTTCCATCTTCCAGTCTGCGATCCGCGTGCAGCAACCTTCCGCTGTCTTTTCCCGTTTTTTTCTCTTTCATGCCATCCCAGAACCTTTCCAGTCCGATTTCTATCTACTATCCGAAAAATTTCATCACGATTTTTCCAGTCAGAGAAACAACCATTCCAATCGTGGGAACCACATAGATTTCTGCAAAAAAGACTGCCAACAGCAGCCGATACAGCATACCGAAGCATTTTTCAGCCTTCCCCTTCTGCTCTGCTGCAATTTTCCATCCCGCCTCAGCTTTCCGCCTCGCAAAAAACAAAATCAACAGGAATGCAAACCCCAAAATGCTGATGCCAACCCCAGCTTTCAGTCCCGGTTCCTCAAACGAAAATACAACTTCATTTTCGCCCTCTGCCAATGTTATCCCCAAAAATCCGCCAAGTATCGGCTCGATATCCACAGCTTTTCCGTTTTGTATACACTTCCATCCGTCTATCGCAACGAACGGAACAAACAACGTTTCTCCCTCTGCCGCAGACACACTCACATGAATTTGTGCATTGCGCTCTGAAATGGAACATTCTGACGGCTGCAGGATTCTGGCGGTTCCTGACTGCAACGCCGCCTGCCATGCATTCTCATGCAGCGCACCAAGCTCCATCTCCTGCGCTGCGACCAGCGTCCCCATCCGGTCGGTAACAGAAATCATCACCTCCTGCGCTTCAAAAGTTCCCAACCAAATCAGCCGATGTGCACTCGCCATCTGGTTTTTCTCCGGAATTTCAACCGGCTCACCGTTGACTGAAACAAAAATTTCATCCGCGCTTCTTCCTGCATCCAGATACAAAAGCTGCTTGTCCGTCACAGAAATACAAAGCGTTCCATCCTCCACAACAAGCTCCTGAGCCGGGAAAACTTCCATGATATTCGTATACTCTTTCGAACCGGTCGTCACATCCACGCTCTGCTCTTCTTCAGAAGTCTGTCGATGTTTCGTTTCAACATCCTCTGCAGACAGAAGCTCTGCCCAGGCACGCTGATTGGAAAGTACGCTGCCGCTGCCCGACTGCCCCAAAGCTTCCTTTGAGAATACAAACGCATTGCGCAGCATTGTATCGGAAATTTCCGTTCCGCCGACGGCCCGCACCGAAACCCAGGGTGCAAGATAACCGAGACTTTCCAAAACCGCCTTTGTCTGTTTGCTTTCGGTCGGAAAGTATCCGCTGATCGAGCCTTTCCGGTCCACCAATGCAGCGTTGATCGGAAGATCGTCCCGATCAGCCTCGCGCGCAAGCAGCCACGAAGGCTCTGCGGATGCAGCGTTTTTACTCTCCGCCTGCTTTGCAATTTCTGTCATCTGTCGGTACGCCGCTTCATTTTCCTGTCGAACCGCATAATCTGGTGGCAGTAAAATCATTGTATACACACAAAAGCCGCCAACAAGTGCTCCAAGCACCGCCATTCCCGGGAACCCTGCCTCTCCTGTTTTTTTCCCGGAGGTCTTTGCATGCAGCACCTTTTGTCCGCACCACGCCGATACTCCAACAAGCAGCAATACAACCGCTGTCACGGCGGTTTCTTTCGGACACACCTTGCTGATCGCCAGCGAGGAAAACGCCTGCACCAGACGCTTTTCCCAAATGAGTGTCAGGCATACAGCGCCCAATGCGGATACAGCCGAAGCAACCAGCAGGAGCACACAGCGCAGCCGGAGCCCTGCCGGATGTTTGCAGACATTTTCTGTACGAAAATCATCCGCATCGCGCTCCTTTCTCACCGCCACAAGTGCCGCCATGCTCAGCACCGCCATGTACCCATAGCGCACCGGGAAGCACACATAGGACCCCATATGCCACAGGAGGTTAGCCGGTTCCAGCAATACCGTCAGCCACAAAAATCCCGTCAGATACAGCCAGAACCGTTCTGCAGCGCTGTGCGTTTCCTGTTCCGCAGCGCTGCGCCTTTTGCGTTTCCAGAAACATCCCGAAGCAAACAGAAGCCCGATCAGTACCGGATTTGCAATCTGGAACAGCCGCTCAAACAAATCATCCAAACCATGCCGTTCCATCACGCCGAAATAGGACAGATTTTCTCCGGAACGCGCAGACTGCAAAAGCAGAATCGCAGACGGGAGCAGAACCGCCGCCGAAATACAAATTCCGATCAGCGTATCAATTCCCATGCACCCCATTTTTTTGGTGCGGTTTTCTTTTCTCTCACAGGTATAGAGCCAGATCGCCCCGGCAAAAAGTGAAAACAGAAGCGTCATAAACCCGAGCTGAATGGACAACATCAGCTGCCATGCGAGCAAAACAGTGTACCAGCCGCCCTTTTTCTCCCGCAGCAAACGCAAAAGCGCCAGACAAAACAGCGGAAAAATCACCGGAAAAATCATCCACTTGATGATCTGATAGTTATATGCCATGTACCCGCAGCACGCGTAGCAAACGGCGAGCGCAACATTCTGAAAGCGTCTGCCCGATGCTGTTTTTTCCAGAAAAATATGCGCTGTAACCGCCGATGCAGTGCTGTAAAGCAGCACCAGCACATTGACCGCCTGATAAATTCTGTCCCGCCCAAACAATAGCAAAACATAGTTAAACGGATTGAGCACCTCATTGATCGTATCCGCATACAGATTCGCCCCGCCGGAAACGCTAAAGTCCAGAAACAGATTTTTCTGTCCTGTCACAACATCGTAAAAATGATACAAAAGTGGCAGATACTGGGAATATAAATCCGTGATCGCCACTGATCCATCCCCGAAGGGATACATTTTTTTATAAGAAAAAAGCAGGCAAAACAGCGCCACACTGCAAAGTGCAGTAAGCGCCGTCGCCTGCCATGTTTTACGGGATTCTTTTTTCAGTTTTCCATGCCAGAATACTCTTTGGTCTGTCCGATTTTCCATTCAGATTTCTCCGTACTCTATCTTCCTTAAAGCAGACACCACACTGCCGTCATCGCCGTGCTCAACAGACAAAATGCCAGCAGCAGTACAAAAAGCACCTGCGATATTGCTCTTTTCACCGCCGAATGCCCGGTCGCACCGCCCTCCCTGCGCCGCATCTCAAGCTGCTCCTTCGTGCCCTCCTGCCAGATAAATGCCAGCGCAATCGCCGGAAACAGCAGCTCGATTTCCATATATCGAAAATGCATGCTGCATTCCTGCGGATAGTCATAGGCAAACTTCAGATACAGGAGCAGATGCACAAAATAGCCGACCACAAATAAAGTCCGGCTCGCAGAATCGATGCCGAAGCGCTTTGCCCGAACGACAAATACGCGAATAAACGCCATCAATGCCGCCAGCGCCAGCAGCGCACCGACCAGCATCAAAAGCACTGCCAGCACCTTTACACTGCGTCCGACGTCCGCCATATCCCATTCACCCAGCACTGAGGTACGGATGATCTGCATCCATACATTATAGCCGCAGCCCAGCTTAAACTGACGTAAGTTGTCCAACATTTCCGATGGCACTGGGAACAGGAAACGGTTCAAAACCGGGACATTTCCGGTGTACTGCCAGGAATCCTCCGGCAGCGTATAAATCCACACGAGGGGCATATGGAACTGAATCCTATTTCGGATATAAAAGCTCATGCCAAGGGGAATCGAAACTACACCAAACAGAACGTACTGACCGAGCAGCTTCTTTACCGGGACGACGGGAATTGCAGCATTTCGGGTGCTCTCTACGCTGCGTGCCCTACAATCTCGTCCATTGTCCAGACTTCTTACCAGCATCCAGAGCATCACCGCCGCGATCGGAAAGGCCATCTGCGCGACACTCTGTTTTGTCAACATACCAAGCGCGATAGAAACCGCCAGCTTTAAGATGTTATGCGCCGTCGGAAAGCGGCTCCACAAAATCGTATAGTACACGCACATCACCGTAAACATCAGGCTCATACAATCGTTGTTCACGCTTCCGGAAAGCAGCACCAGCGCCGGATGGAAGCAAAATAGCAGCATCACAAAGCGTTTTGCTTTTTCCGTCAGCTCAAACTGCTCTGCAATCTGCAAAAGGAACCAGAGAATAAGCAGCGAGCAGACAAACGGGACGACCTGGATCGACTCCTCCAGCACATCCGTATTGGAAATAAAAAGAGAGCAAAGCTTCATCCACAGCGCGCACAGATAATGGTGCAGCGGCGGATGGTTGAACTGATAAACACTCGTCGGGTCAAAATCCGGCAGCTTCCAGTTTTCATATAAATACTGGATATATGCCAGATGTCCGCCTGTCACCGTATGCCCGGCATCCAGATCGATCATCCCGATATCATACTGTCTGTCATAGATCGTGGAAAAAAGCACATAAAACAGGCGCAGCATACAGCCTGCCGCCAGTATCACATCCATTTTGATCCGATCTGTCCTTTTTCCCACTTTCTCCATGCTCTCCCCCATTTCGTGCCCCGCGCTGCAGTAGTTTGACGCTGCGCCGTTCTTACATCCGCGCTATAATTTTTATGCCCGTGCCTCAGTTTTTGACCGCACGGCGCGGCCAGCTTTAATGCATCAAAATCATCGAAAACAGTACGGTAAGGATACCGCAGACACCGATCGCCAGTCCGCTCATGGCGCCCTCTGTTTCTCCCAACTCAATCGCCTTGGATGTTCCCACCGCGTGGGAGCATGCGCCGATGGAAATTCCGGCGATCATCGGATCGTTTACCCGGAAAAGTCTGATCAGTGTCGGTGCAAAAATGCTTCCCAGAATGCCGGTAAAAATAACCGCAACAACGGTAATGGGCACCATTCCTCCGTGTCCCTCTGCAACGCTGACTGCGATGGGTGTCGTAACGGACTTCGGAATGAGCGAGACTGTCATCGCCTCGTCCATGCCAAACAGCTTACACATCAGCAGCACGCTCCCCATCGATGCAAGAGATCCGCAGGACGCACCGACTACGATGGGAAGCCAGTTTTTCTTTAACAGCTCTGCCCGCGTGTAGATCGAAACTGCAAGACATGCCGTTGCAGGTGCGAGGAACATGTTGATAAGCGCTCCGCCTTCATTATATTCCTCATACGGAATTTTAAAGATCAGTAAAACGCCGGATACGATCACAATTGCAAGCACAAGGGGATTGCACAGCACCAATCCGGTCTTTTTGCGGATCCAGGTTCCAACCCAGAACGCCGCGATGCTCAGCCCGATTCCGAAAAACGGAGACATAAACAGTTCATGCATCATTCTTTTGCCCTCCCGCTTTTCTTTTTCTGCATCAGATACAGCGCGAGCTTCATGCTGTATGCCGTCACTGCAAATGTCACCACCGTACTCACCACGCAGATCACGATCAGCTGCACCACCCAGTTTTTCAGGACGTCAAAATAGTTGATGATGCTGACTCCCGCCGGGATAAAAAAGAATGCCATATTTTCCAGCAGAAAATCCGATTTTTCGCGGATATGGTCTACCTTCAGAATATGTACGCACAACAGAATGAACAGCAAAATCATGCCGATCACGCTCGCTGGGAAAGAAAACGGAAGAAGCTTTTCGATAATCTGAGAAATCCAGCAAATCGAAAAGATAATTCCTACCTGTGTTACAATTTTCAAGTTTTAATTTCCTCCTTTGATCCGGTGCTGCCCCTTAAAGCAGGCAGCGCTGCATATCTTTTATCATCTGTTCCGCCTGCGAAAGCAGGTCTTCAGAGTTTTTCTCCACTACATTACTCCTTTTGAACTGATAAGTAAAGACCGGATTCCCCTGAGGTAAAAACTTTAAACTGTTCCCATATTGTTCGAAAAGCATCGGGATATTTTCCCCGTGCACCCGTGCGTCCGGTCTGTATACAAAGCGCAGCTCCCCCGGACGCCCCTTGATTTCCATAATATAAAGCTTGTGCGCCTGCGCCCGCAAAAGCGCAATCCGCAGCAAATTGTCTACGGACTTCGGCACGGTTCCGAAGCGGTCGAGCAGCTCTTCTTTCATCTCTGCACTCTCGCTTTCCGTCTCCACGCCGGCGATTCGCTTGTAAATGTCGAGCTTCTGCTGCTCATTGACAATGTAAGAAGCCGGAATATAAGCGTCCACCTCCAGCTCCACCGTCGTAAGAAAGTCCGGTGCAGTGTCCTCGCCCTTTAAATTCTTTACCGCTTCGTTCAACATTTTACAATATAAATCATAGCCAACCGCTTCCATATGACCGTGCTGACGCTCTCCCAAAAGGTTGCCCGCGCCGCGGATCTCCAAATCCTTCATTGCAATCTTAAAACCGCTGCCCAGATCGGTAAACTCCCGGATCGCCGCCAAACGCTTTTCTGCAATTTCCCGCAGCACCTTGTCCCGCTTATACATCAAAAATGCATAAGCCGTCCGGTTCGAGCGCCCGACACGTCCGCGCAGCTGATACAGCTGGGACAATCCCATTCGGTCAGAATCGTGGATAATGATCGTGTTGACGTTGGAAATGTCCAGACCGGTTTCGATGATCGTCGTCGCAACCAGAATGTCGATTTCGCCGTTGATAAAGCTAAACATGATTTTTTCCAGCTCTCTCTCCGACATCTGTCCGTGTGCAAATGCCACATTCGCATCCGGCACCATTTCCCCAATCTTTGCTGCCATATCTGCAATCGTATTGACGCGGTTGTATACATAATACACCTGACCATTCCGGGACAGCTCACGGGTGATCGCCTCACGCACCATTTCTTCATTATATTCCATCACATAGGTCTGGATCGGCTGACGTTCCTCCGGCGCTTCCTCCAGCACGCTCATATCGCGGATACCGACCAGAGACATATGCAGGGTCCGTGGAATCGGCGTTGCCGTCAGGGTCAGCACATCCACGTTCTCTTTCATTTTCTTGATCTTTTCCTTATGGGTCACGCCAAAGCGCTGCTCCTCGTCGATCATCAAAAGACCAAGATCCTTATATTGCATATCTGATGAAAGCACGCGATGCGTCCCGATCACGATATCCACCAGACCTTTTTTGAGATCCTCGATCACCTTTTTCTGCTGCGCAGGCGTCCGAAACCGCGACATCTGCTCAATCCGGATCGGATAATCCTTCATCCGCTGCACAAACGTATTGTAATGCTGCTGCGCCAGAATCGTCGTCGGCACCAGAAAAACAACCTGTTTGCCGTCCTGCACCGCCTTAAACGCCGCGCGGATTGCAACCTCGGTTTTGCCATAGCCAACGTCCCCGCAGATCAGGCGATCCATGATTTTGTTGCTCTCCATATCCCGCTTCGTCGCCGCAATTGCCATCAGCTGGTCATCCGTTTCCTCAAACGGGAACATTTCTTCAAACTCCCGCTGCCAGACCGTATCCTCCGAAAAAGCGTAGCCCTTCCCGTTCTGGCGCGCCGCATACAGCTCCACCAGATCCTTTGCGACCTCATCCACTGCCGCCCGGACACGAGTCTTGGTCTTGTGCCATTCCTGCGTTCCGAGCTTGTTTAACTTCGGCTTTTTCGCTGCATCGGCGGATGCGTACTTCTGAATCGCGTCCAGACCGGTTGCCAGCACATAGAGGTTTCCTCCGTCCCGGTACGAAATTTTCATGTAATCCCGGACCGTTCCCTCCATCTCGACCTTCTCGATGCCCTGATAAATACCGAGACCGTGCGTCTCATGTACGACATAATCCCCGACCTTCAGCTCTCCGAAATCGCGGATTTTCGTGCCCTCATAGCGCTGAATTTTCCGCTTTTTCTTTTTGGGCGCACCAAAAATATCCCCCTCCGAAATGACCGTGAATTTCAGCATCGGATATTCAAAGCCCTTCTCCACATGTCCGTAAAAAAGCTCTGTCTCGCCAGGCAAAACCTCCCGGTCAGGGTCTTCGCTGTAAAAGGCGCTCAGCTCCTGCTCCCGCAGATCGGCTGCCAAACGCTTCGCCCGGGTCCGGGATGCACATAACAAAAGCACCCTGCTGCCATTTTTCTTGTAACGTTTTAAGTCCTTTAACAGGGCTTCAAAACTGTTGTTATAGGACGGCATGCTGCGCACCGTGATTTCAAACCTGCGATCCGGCTTAAACAGGCTGCTCTTTGCATCCAGCGCGGCGAGTGACACTGCCCGATACTGCAACAGCTTCCCTGCGATTTCCTTTTCGGGGTACAAAAGCTGCGCCTGCCCCGGCAGGATATAGCCTTTTTCCAGACGTCCGGTCATGCTCTCCCGAAATTCTGTCTCAAGTGCGTTCGCCGTCTCCGACAAATGCTGTGGCTCATCCAGAAAAACTGCCGTCGTTTCCGGATGGAAAAATTCCAGAAAGGACTCCGTCTGCGGATAAAAATAATGCACGAAGCTTTCCAGATTGACTACACTGCCAAACTCCTGCGCAGACTCTTCGATCTCTTTGATCTGCGTCTCAATCCGGTGCGCTGCCTCCGGATTGCCCTGCTCCCGCAATTTTTTGGCATATTGCTTCGTCTCTTTTTTGATTCTCGCAAATCCGTCCTGCCTGCGCGCCTCCGAAAGCATCAGCTCCGTTGCCGGATAAATCGCAATCTCATCCAGATTTTCCACCGAACGCTGGGACAGCACGTCAAAGCTTCGAATCGACTCCACGCTGTCTCCCCACAGCTCGATCCGATACGGATTTTCTTCCGTCATATCGAAAATATCAATAATTCCGCCGCGAATGGAAAACTGTCCCGGTTCCTCTACCTGCGGGCTCTTTTCATAACCCATTTCCACCAGCTGAGCGGAAAGCTTTCTCTCGTCAACCGTTGATTTTTTATCGAAATGCAGTATTCTCGACACAATCCCGGAAAGCGGCGTCTGCGGCATCATCAACGCGGACATCGTCGTTACGATCGTAACCGGACGCTTTTCGAGCAGCGCGCGCAGCACACGCATCCGCTCCCGCACCAGATCGCCGCCGGAAACATCCGCCTGATAAAAGATCAGATCCTTGCCCGGATATACCATCGTCCTGCGGTCGTAAAACCCATATTCTGCGCTGATTTCCCGCGCTCTTTTGTCACTGAAAGTAACGATGATTTTCTGTGTAAAACCATCGCTCAATCCATATACCATATGAAGCTTCTGGGAATCATACAGTCCGGAAAAGGCAACATGCCCTTTTCCTCTGTCCAGAAGTGCTTTTCCCTCTTCAAACTCCGCCAATTCCCAAAGCGGAGCTGTCAATACCTTCATGCTATGCCTTCTCCACTTTTCGCCCGTTATACACGTTCATCGCTGCATCCGGACCTTTTTCCAGAATCATCTGCACCGCTTCACAGACTTCCTCCGAAACCTGCTTCATCAGCACCTGCTCCTCCCGATCAAAATGTCCCAGCACATAGTCCGCAAGGTCGTAGCCTGCCGGTTTTTCCCCGACGCCGACCTTAATCCGCACAAACTGATCTTTTCCAAGATGCTGAATAATATTCTTCAAACCGTTATGACCACCCGCGCTGCCTTTTTTGCGCACCCGGATGATGCCGGGCTCCAGGCTGATATCGTCGTGAATCACGATCAGGTTCGTGCTGCCGTCTACCTTATAATAATCCAGCACTTCCCGGATACATTCGCCGCTCAGGTTCATATAAGTCAGCGGCTTTACCAGAATTATTTTCTGCCCGTTTAAATAGCCTGCACCCAAAAGTCCCTTGTGCTTTGCCGTGTTTACAGAAATTCCGGTCTTATCTGCCAGCATATCTATGACGGAAAAGCCGATATTATGCCTTGTATTATCGTATTCTTTTTTCGGGTTTCCAAGTCCTGCAATTACATACATGTTCTGTCCGTTTCCTTCCTGCTTCTGCCTGCCCTTTCCTGCTTTTGCAGGCGCTGTCTGTTGTGCTTTCATGTTAGCACAGTTTCCCCCGCTCGGGCAAGTGAGAATGTACCCTGCTGCCCTTTCCATCTGCGGCGACATACAGATGGCTTTTCTAACCGGATATCCGGTCAGGAAAACAGTCCCGGTACATCGCTGCACCGGGACTGTCTGTTGTAGTCTGTATTTATTTTCTGTATTTATTTAAGAAGTTATGCAATCGGTTCTTCCAATGCCGTATTGTATGCTTCCAAAATAATTCCCTGGATCTTTTCCCGGGTTCCCTGGCTGATGGGATGGGCGATATCGCGGTATTCCCCATCTGCGCTGCGCTTGCTCGGCATCGCGATGAACAGTCCTTTATCTCCCTCTATTACTTTGATATCATGCACCACAAACTCGTCATCCACGGTAATGGATACAATCGCTTTCATTTTACCTTCTTTGGCAATTTTCCGAACCCTTACGTCGGTAATCGTCATAACTTATTCCCCCTCGCGTTTCAGATAATGTATCTGTCGTTTTTCTCTATTACAATCTTGATTTCATCTTCTCCGCGATAGAAAGAATTTGCACGGATCGTATCCCGGCTTTCTACGATACAGTTCTCGATGTGCGTGTTATCGCCGATGTATACGTCATTCAAAATAATGGAATTCTTGATGTAACAGTTGTTTCCGATAAAGGATTTTTTGAAGATTACGGAATCCTCTACCGTGCCGTTGACAATACAGCCGCTGGAAATCAGGCTGTTCTCAACCTTCGCTCCAACATTATACTTTGCAGGCGGTAAATCGTCAACCTTTGAATAAATATCCGGATACTGTTTGAAAAAATAATTACGGATCTCCGGTTTTAAGAAGTCCATATTGGCATCGAAATAGTCTTCCACCGTTGCAATATTCTTCCAGTAATCTTTGATCTTATATCCGAAGATCCGTTTCTGATTTTTGTAACGGATCAGAATATCCTTTACAAAATCATAACGGTCTTCCATTGCACAGCGCTCGATCATATCAATCAGGAGACGTCTGCGGATAACATAAATACCACAGGAAATGGTATTGGAGCGTGCCTCAATCGGCTTCTCTTCAAACTCTTCGATCCGGCTTTCCTCGTTCATCTTGATGGTACCGAACCGCTCTACGTTTACATTTGCCGGCATGTCCTTGCAGACAACGGTCACATCCGCTTTTTTGGAAATATGATATTCCAGGACTTTGTTGTAGTCCATCTTGTATACACAATCGCCGGAGGTAATAACTACATAGGGCTCATGGCTGTTTTTTAAGAAGGAGAGGTTCTGATAAATGGCATCTGCCGTGCCTCTATACCAGGAGCTGTTCTCCGCGGTTACCGCAGGAGTAAACAGAAACAATCCACCCTGTTTTCTTCCGAAATCCCACCATTTGGAGGAGCTTAAATGTGCATTTAAGCTTCTGGCGTTATACTGGGTCAGCACGCCGACTCTCTGGATATGAGAGTTCGTCATGTTGCTCAGCGCAAAATCAATACTTCTGTAGCTGCCTGCCACCGGCATCGCGCCGATCGCGCGCTTCTGGGACAGTTCTCTCATCTTGCGGTTATTGCCGCCTGCTAAAATGATACCGATTGCTCTCACTGTTTGTCACCTGCCTTAATCAATGTTTTGCCGCTTGCCAGATATCCATCCGGATAATCGTCTGCTGTCGTAATGCCGAATACAACGGAATTCTTGCCTACAGATACATTGGCAGGCACAACGCTCTTCTCACCAACAGTGACAATACCGTCGCAGTAAATATGCGGTGCAGTATCGTTCGGTGCTTCCTCCCCGACGCCCAGTCTGACGTGATCACCGATCTTCGTGTTTTCCGCTACGATTGCCTTGCTAAGCTCACAGCTCGCCCCAATCTCTGTATTGTTCATGATAATGGAGTCACGCACAACCGTATCTTTACCGATCGTAACACCGCAGCCGATTACAGAGTTATAAACCTGTCCGTAAATCTCAGAGCCTTCTCCGACGATACTGCGTTCGATTACACCGCCCTTTGCAACGTACTGAGGAGGCAGGATCTCGCTCTTTGTATAAATCTTCCAGTATTCTTCATAAAGATTAAACTCCGGAACAACATCGATCAGCTCCATATTCGCTTCCCAGTAGGAGGTCAGGGTTCCGACATCTTTCCAGTAACCGTTAAATTCATATGCATACATCGGTGCGCCGTTTTTATGACAATAAGGGATGACATGCTTGCCAAAATCCAGGTTTGGCTGATCTGCATTATCGATCAGTGCCTGCTTCAGCGTTTTCCAGTTAAATATGTAAATACCCATGGATGCAAGGTTACTGCGCGGGTTGGCAGGCTTCTCCTCAAAATCCACGATCCGCTTGTTCTCATCGGTGATCATGATACCGAAGCGCTTGGCTTCTTCCATCGGAACCGGCATAACGGCGATCGTACACTCTGAACCGTTCTGCTTGTGGAAATCCAGCATCACTTCATAATCCATCTTATAAATATGGTCGCCGGAAAGAATCAGCACATATTCCGGGTTAAAGCCCTCCATATATTCGATATTCTGATAGATCGCGTTTGCTGTACCGGTGTACCATTCGCTGTTTTCATTTTTTTCATAAGGAGGCAGAACAGTAACACCCCCGATATTCCTGTCCAGATCCCACGGAATACCGATCCCAATATGCGTATTCAGCCGCAGAGGCTGATACTGTGTCAATACACCGACTGTATCAACACTGGAATTGATACAGTTGCTTAATGGGAAATCAATGATCCGATATTTTCCGCCAAATGAAACTGCAGGCTTGGCTACCTTTGCAGTCAGCACGCCCAGTCGGCTTCCCTGCCCGCCTGCCAGTAACATGGCAATCATTTCCTTCTTAATCATGTCCTCACCTCGTTGTTTCTATCAACTTTCCCACGGCTGTCGCCGGGCTTAAGAAAAGTATATCACACGCATCTGTAAAAGTGAATAATAATTTTACATTTGCACGCCCTTTTCGACCTTTTTTCTTGTGAAATATAGACACAAATCAAATTAGTAGGTTTATGTTTTTATTCAAAATATTCAATTTTCTCAAGCTATCGCTCCCATTTCCTTCTTTAATTATTCACAAAATGTCCTTTTTCGTCTTTTCCGGCATGTTTTGTCAACCGATAACACATTGTTATTTTGTCGAAGAAAAAAAGTGCTGCAGACAGCGTCGAAGTTTCTATTTGTTTTTTCAGAGAGTTTGCGCTACAATTGACCCAGTACAGTATTCCAATTCAGAAATGGAGATTCTTTATGTATCAGGTAGATTTTAACCATCCAATTCACGTTTATTTTATCGGCATCGGCGGCATCAGCATGTCCGGCCTCGCCGAAATTCTTTTATCCGAGGGCTTTACCGTATCCGGCTCCGACTGGAACCGCTCTGCCCTGACCGAGCACCTCGAAAAAAGCGGCGCACACGTCAACTATGGCAAGCCCCAGAAAGCGGAAAACATCACAGACGACATCGACCTCGTCGTATACACCGCCGCAGTACATGCAGACAATCAGGAATTTTCCCGTGCCAAAGAGCTGCAGCTTCCCATGCTGTCCAGAGCGGAATTTCTCGGACAGCTGATGAAAAACTACGACACGCCGATCGCTGTCAGCGGCACCCATGGCAAAACGACCACCACTTCCATGATTTCCGAGATTCTGCTGCAGGCAAATACCGACCCGACCCTTTCTATCGGCGGCATTTTGAAATCCATCCACGGCAATATCCGCGTCGGCCACTCCGGTCTGTTCGTCGCAGAGGCATGCGAATATACCAACAGCTTTTTAAACTTTTTCCCGAAAATCGGCATCATCTTGAATATCGAAGAAGACCATTTGGACTTCTTTAAAGACCTGGCAGATATCCGTGCTTCGTTCCGCAAATTTGCACAGCTTCTGCCTGCGGACGGCACTCTGTTTATCAACGGCGACATCGAAAACTGGCAGGAGATCACAGAAGGTCTGGCATGCCGCGTCGTTACGTTCGGCACAACCTCTGCTTCCGACTATTATCCCTCCGATATTTCCTATAATAAAACAGCGGACGCAACCTTTACCGTGCACAGCTTAAACGGTCAGACCCGACAGCTTACGCTCGGCGTTCCCGGGGAGCACAATATCTCCAACGCCCTCGCTGCAGTCGCCCTGTCCGATCTGCTTAGCATCGATTACCGGGATACCGCGGAAGCGCTGCTGAACTTCCACGGGACTGACCGCAGATTCGAATATAAAGGAACGATAAATGGCATAACAATTGTGGACGATTACGCACATCATCCGACTGAAATCGCCGCGACCCTGCACGCTGCACTCAACTATCCGCACAAGACGCTCTGGTGCATTTTCCAGCCTCACACCTACACCAGAACGAAAGCGTTTTTACCTCAGTTTGCCAAGTCCCTCGCGCTGGCAGATAAGGTCATCCTCGCAGACATCTACGCCGCCCGTGAAACCGACACCCTCGGCATCAGCTCTGCCGATCTGCAGGCTCTGGTACAGAAAGAGGGTAAAGAATGTTTTTATTTCCATACATTCGAGGAAATTGAAGACTTCGTTTTAAAAAATTGTATCAACGGAGACCTGTTGATAACTATGGGAGCCGGAGATGTTGTAAATATCGGCGAAAACCTGCTTTCCAGATAACTTATCCACATTATCCACAGCCAGAACGTGGAAAACTTTCCTCTCTGGCTGTGGATATTTTTTTCCAAAAAAAGATGATATTTCTGCGCCTTTGACAATCTTTTACACATTTTCCACATTATCCACATCCACGAAAACCCCAGTGTTTATCAGCCCTGAGCCGGAAACTTCCTGTTTCCTTTTTAAAATGTCTGTGTTAAAATGGGGCTTGCCAAAAGGAATTGAAAAGTTTTCCACAGTCTGCAGGACGCAGACAAACTGCAGCAATTTTTACAAAGAACCGGGAATACTAGTATGAGTGAGATTTTTTTGTGCGGCGGAGCAGCGGATGCTACCGTCCTTTCCAACGTTTTTATCGATGAATATTTAAAAGATGCCAACGATGCACAGTTAAAGGTGTATCTTTTTCTCGTGCGCCGTCTGCAGGCAGGCGATCCTGTCAGCATTTCGGACATGGCAGACCGCTTTAATCATACGGAAAAGGACATTCTGCGCGCCCTCTGCTACTGGGAAAAGTGCGGCGTCCTGACGCTCAAGCTTTCGCCCGACCGCACAACCCTGCAGCAGATCCGTCTGCTCCCCCTTTCCAAGGGGAAGAGACAGGACGCAGGACAAGCTGATTTTTCTACGGAGCAGACCACCGGACATATTTCACGCGACGTCGGACGGCTTGCGGACACGACTCGCAGCTCTGATGCCGAACGCTTTGGCGACGCAGCCCGCAATTCTGAGCAAGGCGCTGACGCGACCCTGCCCGGAGCAGCCGCGTACGATACGTCCAACACTGCGGCTGCTCCCTCCGGACGCACGGCCGCACCGCAGATCCGCAGCGTTACGATGCTTTCCCACCAGTCCCTTGAGCCTGCCGATCCCTATGCCAAACCTGCATACAGTCTGGACGAGCTCAAATCCTTCCAGCAGCAGGAGAACACCGCGCAGCTGATTTTCATCGCAGAGCAGTATCTCGGACGCACATTAAGCCCCGCCGATATGAAGTCGATCCTCTTTTTCACGGATAAGCTCCATTTCTCCGATGACCTGATCGACTATCTGCTGCAATACTGCGTCGAGCGCGACAAAAAGGATTTCCGCTACATTGAAAAGGTCGCGATCGCCTGGGCGGAAGCTGGAATCACGACACCTGCCCAGGCAGAAGGTCATATTTCCCGTTATGACAAGAACGTCTATTCCATTATGAACGCACTCGGCAAGACCAATACCCCCGCACGCAATGAGCTCGCCTATATCCGCCGCTGGACAGAGGAATTTTGCTTTGAGCTCGACGTTATTTTAGAAGCCTGCGGACGCACCGTCCTGGCTACCGACAGACACCGCTTCGCCTATGCAGACAGCATCCTCGCTGCCTGGTACAAGGCAGGCGTCCACCATGTCGCAGACATCGCCAGACTCGACAGCTCCTATCAGAAAGAGCGTGCATCTCGCCCGGCACGCAGCGGTTCTACAGCAGAATATAACAGTTTCATGCATTCCAGCTATGATTTCGATGCGCTTGAAGAGGCGCTTTTGAAGCAGTAAGGAGGTTTGATGTGGCACTGACTGTTTCCCAATACAATTCCATCCTGCGGCAATACGAAGAACATCAGACCCGCAACCGCCATCTGCACGATCAACGGCTGCATCACATTTATGAGACAGTCCCCGGCTATCAGGCCCTCGACGAAGCCGTTGCATCCACCTCTGTCGCACAGGGCAAAAGGATGCTCGCAGGGGATACAAATGCGCTTGCACAGCTCAAAGACCAGCTCAAAGACCTTGCACAGAAACGTGCCTCCCTTTTGCTGGAAAACGGCTACCCGACAGATTTTCTCGATCCGATCTACGACTGTCCTGATTGTCAGGACACCGGCTATGTGAACGGTCAGAAATGCCACTGCTTCCGTCAGGCGGAGATCGCGCTTCTTTACGAACAGTCCAACCTGAAACGAATGCTCGAAAAAGAAAACTTCGGCACGCTCTCCTATTCCTTTTTTCAGGGAGACGAACTGACTTCCTATCGCCAGGCTGTCGAAAAATGTAAAAATTTTTGCACAAATTTTAAAACGTCCTACCAAAACCTTTTCTTTTATGGTACAGTAGGTACGGGCAAGACATTCCTGACCAATTGCATTGCAAAGGAATGTATCGAGCAGGGCTGTTCTGTGCTTTATTTCAGTGCAGCATCCCTTTTCGACTTACTCGCCAGGAACACGTTTGACTATAGGGCACGGGAAGAGCTTTCCGCACTCTGTGCGGATCTTTACAGCTGCGATCTGCTCGTTATCGACGATCTCGGCACCGAAACTGCCACGGCAGTGACGCTCTCCCATTTCTTTACCTGTTTGAACGAACGTCTGCTCCGGCAGAAATCCGTTATCATTTCTACCAATCTTTCTCTGGAAGATTGCAGAAACCGTTATCAGGACCGAATTTTTTCCAGAATTGCCAGCAATTTTGAATTCTGTAAACTCACCGGCCCTGATATTCGTATGTGTAAAAAGGTATCCGCTGTCTCGGGTCCGGTCCGCTGACGCAGATATCCAAAATATTAACTTTTACCTTCAGAAAGTGAGGAACTTCCATGATGGAACGTGAAGAAACCAGAAATCTCGAAACCATTCCGGTTGGCTCCCTGGGGATTATCCCGTTAAGGGGTTGCGAATCCCTTGCACAGAGAGTTGACCAGTATCTTGTAAGATGGCGCACCCAGCGCGAGAGCGAGCACAAAGACAGCCTTGCCTTTGCAGGCTACCAGCGTGACTCCTACATTTTAAAAAGCAAGGTGCCGCGTTTTGGTTCCGGCGAAGCCAAGGGCGTTATTCTGGAATCTGTCCGCGGTACGGATCTGTATCTGCTGGTTGACGTAACCAACTACAGCCAGACCTATTCCCTCTGCGGTCATGAAAACCATATGTCTCCTGACGATCATTATCAGGATCTGAAGCGTATCATCGCTGCTGTCGGCGGTAAAGCAAGAAGAATTACCGTTATCATGCCTTTCCTTTATGAAAGCCGCCAGCACAAGCGCACCGCACGGGAATCCTTAGACTGCGCACTCGCTCTGCAGGAGCTGGTAAAGATGGGCGTCGACAACATCATCACCTTTGATGCCCATGACCCGAGAGTCCAGAACTCCATCCCGTTAAACGGCTTCGAAACCGTTCAGGCTTCTTATCAGTTCATCAAAAACCTGCTGCGCACCGAGCCCGACCTGCAGATCGATTCCAACCACATGATGGTTATCAGCCCGGATGAAGGCGGTATGGGACGTGCAATTTACATTGCAAACGTACTCGGTCTGGATATGGGTATGTTCTATAAGAGAAGAGACTACACCAGAGTTGTTAACGGACGAAATCCGATCGTTGCTCACGAATTCCTGGGTACCAGCGTAGAAGGCAAGGACATGATCATCATCGATGACATGATTTCCTCCGGCGAAAGTGTACTCGAAGTTGCATCCGCATTAAAGCAGCGCGGTGCCCGTAAGATCTTCATCTGCACCACCTTCGGTCTGTTCACAAGCGGTATGGAGAAATTCGACAAGGCTTATGCATGCGGCAATATCAACCGTGTCCTGACCACCAACCTGATTTATCAGCCTGAAGAGCTGTTAAAGCGGGAGTGGTACGTCAACTGTGATATGAGCAAATACGTTGCTTATCTGATCGATACCTTGAACCATGATACTTCCATCAGCGATCTGCTCGATCCCAACGATAAGATCCAGGCTGCTGTCGCAAAGTATAAAAAAGGACTGGCTTTAGATAACGACGACTGAGCCAGATAAAAAATTGAGCTGAACAATATTGTTCAGCTCCTATTTTTTCTGTGCAAAATGTCTCTAAATGGAGGATTTATGAAAATCGTAGTAATTGACGGTCAGGGCGGCAGAATCGGCAGTCTTGTGACTGCCCGCCTCCGTAAAGAGCAGCTGCCCAACTGTGAACTGTATGCCATTGGCACCAACGCAACCGCAACCGCTGCCATGCTCAAAGCCGGGGCTGACTTCGGTGCAACCGGAGAAAATCCCGTGCTTGTTGCCTGCCGGGATGCGGATTTTATCATCGGCCCCCTCGGCATTTTGTCCGCAGACTCCCTGCTTGGGGAAGTGACGCCCGCCATGGCAGTTGCCGTCGGACAGAGCCATGCCCAGAAACTTTTGCTTCCGGTCAACCGCTGCAACAACCACATCATCGGAACCGCCGATCTGTCCGTATCCCAGCTGATCGACGAAACGATCAAGTTTCTGAAAAAGAGTCTTTAAAGCAACAATAGAATGCACGCTCTGCGAGCATTCTATTGTCATGAATAAAAGTTACAGTTCACTCGTGGTTTTTGCGAATGGTGCGAGTGAACTGTAACTTTTTTCTTTTATCCCACAATTCTCCGAATTGTCAGAATCGGCTTATAATTCGCATATCCGTACTTAATTCCTGTTCTCGCTGTGCTGGCATGCACGATTCGTCCGCCGCCCAGATACAGCGCCACATGGCCTGCATAGCAGACGATGTCGCCTGCCTGAGCAGCTTCATAGGAAACCTCGCGTCCTGCACTTCTCATAGCAGCAGAGTTTCTCGGCAGGCCGTATCCGTATTGCCTGTACACTGCCCAGATAAATCCGGAGCAGTCCGCACCGTTTGTCAGGCTCGTTCCGCCCGCTACATACGGGTTCCCGACGAACTGGCAGGCATACGCCGCAATGTCGCTTCCACTTGATCCGCTCGCAGGAGGAACGGTCTTTAAGCCGCCGCCCGAAGAACTGCCGGAGCTGCTGCCTGAGGAAGAGGAGCTGTCGGAGCTGCTTGATCGATTGGAGCTACTGTCAGAAGAGCCGGAATCGCTGCTCTTTGCACCTTTTTCTTTCGCCTCGGCTTCCGCCTTTGCTTTTTCTTCCGCCGCTTTTTTCGCAGCCTCCTCGGCTTTCCGACGCTCTTCCTCGGCCTTGATGATCGCGTTTTCTTCCTCATCCAGCCTTGCCAGCTCGGAATTCTGCTGTTTGATTAACGCTTTATATGTCGCAGCTTCCTGCTTCGCTTTCGCAATCTGCGCGTCGAAATCGTTCGACTGGGACTTTTTCTCATCGATCATCTGCTGCATGGAAGCCTGTTCCTCTTCCAGCTCATATTTCTGCGTTTCCAGGTCGCTCTTTTTATCTTCCAAATCGTTCTTTTTCTGTGCAACCTCTTCTTTAATCAGGATGTAGCGGTTGAGCATCTGTTTATCGTACTCATACAGCTTCTCCACATAATTCGCCTGATTGAGCATGCCGCTCCAGTTGGAGGCGTTGCTCAGGATCTCGATATAACTGGTATCGCCCTTTTCATACAGGTAACGGAGACGCTTCTTCATTGCAAGATACTGTGCATCCTCCTGCGCCTTCGCTACGTCATAGTCCTCCTGCGCCTTTACGATCTGCTTTTCGGTATCGCTGATCTGATCCTGCATCAGACTTACACTGGCGATGACCTCTACCAGCTGGGAATCCAGCTCCTGTATTTCTTCCTCCAAAGCGTCCTGCTGCCCTTCCAGACTGCTGACCTTGCTCTGGCTCTGCTTATACTGACTCTGCGTGCCCTGCTGCTCGCTCTTTTTCTGTTCTCGTTCCTGCTGAATTTCTTCCCGTGTCTTTGCCTGCACATAGACAGGCTGTATTCCGATCGCTGCCGCAAGCATAACTGCTGCTAATTTTTTCCAGTGATGATTTCCCATCCGTACCTTCCTTTTTCTGTATTCTGGTACAGCGTTTCGTAAATAACTATACCAATCGCGTAGGATGTGGATTCGAGTGTGCAGGTATAAAAACGCAGGCGTAGCGGGCTACGCTGAGGCTTTTATACCTGTGCAATCGGATTCACAGGCAAGTGAGTGGTATAGTTATTTCGAAAACGATGTACTAGTTTCCACTTTATACAGTATACAACAAAAAAAGAGCAGGATAAACCCAAAAGTTCATCCCGCTCGACAATATTTTTATTCCAGTTCACTTGTGGTTTCTTGTAGGCAGATTCCATGCTCGCATGAGAATCTGTGTACAAGAAACCACGAAGAGAGCGCCATTTTATGAGCAAAAATGAGCTGCGAAGCAGCGGAAAGCATCGAAGATGCGCTTTTGCGAATGGCGCGGGTGAACTGTAACATTTTATTCCAGTTCACTGGAATTATAATTCGCAGTTCTTTACCGTTCTCGGGAAAGGAATGACGTCGCGAATGTTGCCCATACCGGTCAGATACATAACACAGCGCTCAAATCCAAGACCAAAGCCCGCATGGCTTGCGGAGCCGTATTTTCTCAGATCCAGATAGAAGCCGTAATCCTCTTTGTTCAGCCCAAGCTCATCCATGCGCTGTTCCAGAAGCTCGAGGCTATCCTCTCTCTGGCTGCCGCCGATGATCTCGCCGATGCCGGGAACCAGACAGTCCATAGCGGCAACGGTCTTGCCGTCCTCATTTAACTTCATATAGAATGCCTTGATTTCCTTCGGATAGTCTGTTACAAATACCGGACGCTTGAACACCTTCTCCGTCAGATAACGCTCGTGTTCGGTCTGCAGGTCGCAGCCCCAGTATACTTTATAATCGAATTCGTCGTTGTGCTCTTCCAAAATCTTGATCGCCTCGGTATAGGTCACATGTCCGAAATCGGAGTTCAATACATGGTTCAGTCTTTCCAGAAGTCCCTTATCCACAAAGCTGTTGAAGAAGTTCATTTCTTCCGGAGCATGCTCCAGCACATAGCGGATAATGTATTTGAGCATGGACTCTGCCAGTACCATGTCGTCCTTTAAGTCCGCAAATGCGATTTCCGGCTCGATCATCCAGAACTCAGCCGCATGGCGGGTGGTATTGGAGTTTTCTGCGCGGAAGGTCGGTCCAAACGTATAAATATTCTTAAACGCCATCGCATAGGTTTCGCCGTTTAACTGTCCGCTTACGGTCAGGTTGGTAGGTTTGCAGAAGAAGTCCTGGGAATAATCCACAGTACCGTCTTCGTTTTTCGGAACGTTGTTCAAATCCAGAGTTGTAACCTGGAACATTTCGCCTGCGCCCTCGCAGTCGCTTCCGGTAATCAGAGGAGTGTGCACATAGACGAAATCTCTCTCCTGGAAGAACTGATGAATCGCATAAGCGATCAGGGAACGAACTCTGAACACTGCCTGGAACGTATTGGTTCTGGGACGCAGATGTGCAATGGTACGCAGATATTCAAAGCTGTGACGCTTCTTCTGCAGCGGGTAATCCGGTCCGCATGTGCCTTCCACTACAACCTCGTCTGCCTGCATCTCAAAGGGCTGTTTTGCACCGGGCGTCTCTAAAATCGTACCTGTTACAATGACAGCTGCTCCGACGCCGATTTTGGCAATATCGGCATAATTATCCAGCTTGTCTGCTGCGTATACAACCTGCAGCGGTTCAAAAAAGGTACCGTCATTTACAACCAGGAATCCAAAATTTTTAGAATCCCGGTTGCTTCTTACCCAGCCGCCTACTGTCACCTTCTGGCCGGCAAACTGTTCTTTTTCTCTGAATAACTGTCTTACACTTGTCAGTTCCATGCTCTCTCTCCTCACTCGCCTCGTGCGTCAGCTGTGCCCTGGCTTATTCTGCTTCGGTCGCTGTCTCTGTTGTTGTCTCGGTTTCAGTTTCTGTTGTCTCTTCGGTCGCTTCCTCTGTGGACGCCTCTGTTTCGGTTACGTTCGCATTCTCAATCAGATACTTGGTTACCTTTTCAGACATCAGATATTCTTTGTAGCCGCGCAGGTCGCCAATCGCTTCCTGATAAGCGTCTACGGAATCATAACCATATTCGGATGCGCTGCTTTCCAGATCTGCCTGCAGCTCTTCATCGGTTAAGGTCAGACCTTCTTTTTCTGCGATCGCCTGCATAACCATAATCTGCTCTGCTGCGCTTTGTGCAGATTTCTGAAGCTCGTCTTCATATTCATCCGCAGCCAGACCGTAGCTGTATGACATAAAGGTCTCCAGATCGATTCCATACATGCTTGCAGTAGCGGTCAGGTTCTTAACCAGACGGTCATAATAGCGGCTTACCATCTCTTCTGGAGTTTCCTTGAAGGTTGCATTTGCCGTTACCGCCTCCAGAACATTTCTTTCCAGCTCTGTTTCCTGCTGGCTCTTGGCAGAGCTCATCAGGTTATCATAAACGTACTGACGATATTCTGCTACTGTGCTTACGCCGTCAATATTACGGGCTGCTACGAAAGCATCGTCCAGAACCGCGTCAGTTTCTTCATAAACATGATTTACCGTTACCGTGAATACAACGTCTGCACCGGCAAGGTCTGTATTGCTGTAATCCTCCGGGAAGGTAAGGTTTAACTCCTTTGTCTCATCCTTCTTCATGCCGATCACGCCGTCTTCAAAGCCGTCGATAAAGGTATTGGAGCCGATGGTCAGCTCGTAGCTGTCGGAAGAGCCGCCGTCAAACTCTACACCGTCCTTTTTGCCGACATATTTGATATCAACAACATCGCCATCCTTTACAGCACGGTCTACTTCTTCTTTATTCTTGTTGCTGTCCAAAACACTCTGAATGTACTGATCCACCATCTCGTCAGTTACTTCTGCCTTGGTAACCGTAACATCAACGCCCTTGTAATCACCCAGTTCTACAAAGTCGCCAAGGTTGATACCATCCAGATATGCTTCATCCGGGTATACCTTGGTTTCACTTTCGGTTTCAGTTGCTGCTTCTGTCTCAGCTGCAGTGCTTTCCTGCACAGTACTCTCCTGCTGCACATCTGCCTTGCCGCAGCCTGCCAGCATCATGGCAGACAGAGACACTGCCGTAACGGCTGTCATAAATTTTTTCATAAATTGATCTCCTCATCATCTTACGGACATAAAATCCATAGTAAATAGAATTGCAATATCCTATATATTATCACACTTGGCGGGCTGTTACAAGACCGGAGACAGCAGTCTGCTGATTTGCTCCTTAAACCGGATCCAGACAGATCTGCTCTTGTACATTTCCTTTGTGATCCGCGTACAGCACTTTAAGTCTTCCCGGAAAATCCGTTCCATTTCCCCTGCGATATTCTGGTCAAAAATCATGGCATTGACCTCAAAGTTGAGTTCGAAGCTCCGGATGTCCATGTTCGCTGTTCCGTAGCAGCACGCCTTTCCGTCAATAGACAATCCTTTTGCATGTAAAAATCCATTATCATAGGTGTAGCAGTTTGCCCCTGCCATGATCAGCTCGCCGACATAGGAAAGTGTCGCCCAATACACAAATGGATGGTCCGGCTTGCACGGGAACATCAGATTGACCTCCACGCCGGACATCGTTGCCATCAGAAGTGCCGTCTGGATCGATTCATCCGGTATAAAATATGGCGTCTGGATGTAAATGTTCTTTTTTGCCTTGTGGATCAGCCGCAGGTAATTGTCCCGGATACTCTGGAGTTCGGAGTCCGGTCCGCTGGAAATGATCTGCATTTTGACATTGCCGGCTTTTTCTTCCGGCAGGATGAAATACTTCGGATTTTCAAACAGATTCTCCCTCGCTGCATAGTCCCAGTCCTGAATATAGCGCAGCAAAAGTCCACCGACTGCGCTGCCGCAGATTCTCAGATGGGTATCCCGCCAGTGCCCGAACTTCGGATCCAGTCCGATATACTCTTTGCCAATATTAAAGCCGCCGACATAAGCCACTTTTCCGTCGATAACTGCAATTTTTCTGTGATTTCTGTAGTTTACACGCAGATGCAGTCTGCCAAACAGAGCCGGGAAAAAGACCGCAACATGGATGCCCTGCTTTTCCATTTCTTTCCAAAAGTGCTTTCCAACGCTCCGACAGCCCATCGCATCATACAAGATCCGAATTTCTACACCCTGTGCCGCTTTTTCCAGCAGTGCCTCCCGAATCCTCTGGAAGAGCACGTCATCTTTTATGATGTAATATTGTAAAAAAATATAGGATTCCGCATTTTTAATATCCTCGATCAGAGCATCGAATTTGTCGTTGCCGTCGGTGAAAATCTCTACCGCATTGTCTCCGGAAATCATGCATCCGGCACTTTCCAGGTTAAAAAAGACCAGATCCGAAAAATCCTTCAAATCCGGGTTTTCCTGCTCCAGCTCGCGGCTTTTGACGCTGTATTCCTGGCGGCGCACCGCATCGTTTATCTGCTCCTCGATTCCTTTGATCTTGAACATCTTCCGCTTGTGCATGTCCGTCCCGGCGAGAAGATACATTAAAAATCCCAGACCCGGCAGCACATTCAACGCCAGCAGCCACGCCCACGCTGACTTTGCTTCCTTTCTCTGGAAGAAAATAATAATAATCGCAAGAACCAGATTGATCCATACCATATGTGCCCATGTGTAGCGGAATACTTCCTGAAATGTTTGCCAAAACTGCACCCACGTCGTCATTACTGCCTGTTCCTTCCTGTCAGCAGCGCCGAAGGCGGCGCTGTCCTCATTCATCAATGCTCGCGGACTCGCGCTCCGCGCTTCGGCGTCGCTTGTTTTTCTTTCGTGCTGGATACATTATACCCCAGGTGGCTATTAACTTCAACAAAACTCCTTGTACAATACCGTAAATTCTGCTAGAATGTTCTATAAGAATGCTAAGCGGACACACCGTACAGACAGCGCCGCTGTGCAGTACAAAGAAAGAGGAGGATTCACCACTATGAAAACCTGGGCAGTGGTATTGCTGGTCATCCTTGCCATTCTGATCGTCGCAGTCGTTGTTCTTTATTTTCTTGGAAGAAAAATGCAGAAAAAACAGGAAGAACAGCAGCAGCAGATTGAAGCCTATAAGCAGAATGTGACCATGCTTGTAATTGACAAGAAAATCATGAAGCTCAAAGAAGCCGGTCTTCCGCAGTCAGTCATCGACAATACGCCGAAGATGATGCGCCGTTCCAAGCTTCCGATTGTCAAGGCAAAAGTCGGTCCGCAGATCGTTACCTTAGTCTGCGACCAGAAGATTTTCGACCTGGTTCCTGTGAAAAAAGAAGTCAAGGCAACCGTCAGCGGCATCTACTTAACAAATGTTAAGGCAGTCCGCGGAACGCTGGTACAGCCCGAGAATCAGAAAAAGAAGAACTGGTTCAAGAGAAACATCGAAAAACTGCAGGAAAAAGCAGGCGCAAAGCCTGTGAAATAGATTCGTTACAGTTCACTCGTACCTTTTTGTAAGCAGATTTCATGCTCGCATGAAAATCTGCTTACAAAAAGGTACGGAGGGAGCGCCACTTTATGAGCAAAAATGAGCTGCGAAGCAGCGGAGAGCGTCGAAGACGCGCTTTTGCGAATGGCGCGAGTGAACTGTAACATAAATTTCAAACGCCAAAACGCCGTAGCATCCTCTCAATAGAGATTGATGTTACGGCGTTTTTTTCACTCCACTCCCCGTAGCTTCATCGTCCAGCCGTGCACGCGGCGCACGGTTTTGGGCGCAATCGTCAGAAGCGTCAGATAGGTTCTGCTCTTTTTATCCAGCAGCGGATTTTTCCGCGTATCCGAAAAATGCCCGCGCAGATACTGCTTTACCGATTTGTAAAACACATCCGTATCCACCATCCGTCCCACCGGGATGTGCAGCAGATAATCCAGGCGCTGAACGAGTGCGAAGCGCACCGCATATTCCCGAAGCTCCGGGTAGCGCTCCCGGGTCAGCTGCTCCATATAATCCGCATTTTCTACGATATCCTCAAACACTCTCGAAAAATCGTTTTTATCTTTCCGGCGCGTATTGCTCCCGATCCGGTAAAAAACGTGATACAGCTGCTCCGGCAAGATCCGCACCCTTTCGCCCTCACATAAAAGCTCAACCAGCAGGCGGAAATCCTCATTTAACTTTCCCTCCGGGAAGCGGTGACCTTCAAACAGGCTCTTTTTGATCAGCTTCGTACAGAACGAGCAATCGCCCTGATGCAGCAGCAGCGTTTTCAGAAAATCTTCTGCCGTGCAGGTAACTTCCTGTTCCGGCGGCGTACAGACGTCCGGTCTTTTGTGGTAATCCTCGTCGATCTCATCCCGCGAAGCCTGCGCAATTGAAGTGCCTGCAGCGGTCGCAGCTTCATACAGCCTTTCATACATCTGCGGCTCGATCCAGTCGTCGCTGTCCACAAACCCGATCCATTTTCCCTTTGCCATACTGATTCCAAGGTTTCGCGCGCTGGAAGAACCGCCGTTCGGCTTATGGAAAACCCGGATTCTGTCATCTTTTTCGGCAAGCAGGTCGCACAGCTTTCCGGTTCCGTCCGTTGATCCGTCATCCACCAGCAGGATCTCAAGATTTTTCCAGGTCTGTCCACAGATGCTGTTGACGCATCGCTCCAGGCAATCCAGGATATTGTAGACCGGCACGATCACGCTGATCAGGCAGTTTTGTTCTGTTTTATTCTCCATCCAATGTTCCCTCATTATAGCTCCAGCGTGCGGAAAGCTTCGGCGCGGCAGAGAGCGGTCCATCCTCCCACTCCGGCAGCTTTCCGGCTTTCCAGCCTTCATAAAATTCCAGGCAGCGCTGCGCCGCACATTCTGCATTCCATTTTTCTGTAATCGTCCGATATGCCTCTTTTCCAAGCGCTGTGATCTGCTCCGGCTGCGCGCACAGCTCCAATACCGTCCGCTCAAAGGCTTCATAAGAGCCGTCCGGGTAGCTTTTACCGTTTACGCCGTCCTCAATCAAAAACGGAACCGCGCCGATCTGACGGTTTGCCACCACACAACAGCCGCTGTTCATCGCCTCACTGACTACTGCCCCCCAGCCTTCCAGATAGTTGCTTGTAAACACATGCAGCTGGCAGCGTTTCATCAGGCTTCGAACCTCCTGCGGCTTTAAAAATCCATGAAAAACGATTTTCTCTGCCACTCCGAGCGCTGCTGCTTCCTGCTTCAGCGCCTCTTCCATCGGACCGCCTCCCGCAAAGTGCAGCTCAAACGAATACCCCTGTTCCTTTAATTTTCCAGCCAACTTCACTGCAAACTCCGGGTGCTTTAACGAAATCATCCGCCCCGCCCAGACGATTTGCAGTTTATCCGCATTCTTTTTGGCAAACAATTCCTCCTGCGGACAGCGCAGCGTCTCCGGAAAATAGCCGAATTTCAGCTTTTTCCCGGGATAAGCCCCGATCAGTGAAAAATCCGACGCCACATACGCGCCGCAGCACAAAAGCCACACCGGCTGGTTTCGAAACCGGATATGTTCTTTATATTTTGCAAGCAGACCCTTCGGAGAGATCGCTTTCCACTGCCCCTCGCGGTAAATCCGCTCGCTCACCCGAAACGTCAGCTTTCCCGAAGAAAGCCGCGGTAAAACCAGATCCAGCCGCTTCGTCCAGCCTGCAAACACCAGATCCGCTTCCTCAATCAGCTTCCGGCAACGTTCTTCCTCCCGATCCGCCCAAACAACATATGGCAGAGTCGCTGCATCCAGTCCCCATCCCATCGCAATCCGTTCTTCTTCCATCGGCTCGGTCTGGATGAAATGGTAATCGTCCCCCAGTTGTTCATACAGTGCGTTGGAAAACGGAATCTGATGATGATTGATATAATTGGAAATAAAAACAGCCTTCACGTTTTCCTCCATTCCCGCTTTCCTGCTCCGGTCAGCAGCTTCGTTCATTCGATGCTTTGATAAATTTCTATCAGTTTTTGATAATTGTTTTCACCGTTGTAAAGCTTCGCCGCAGTCTCCCGTTCCGAAGCCGACAACTCCTTTGCCAGCTGTTTATCTGTCAGAATCCGGCTGACGCACGCGGCAAGCTCGTGAACGTTTCCTTTTTCAAACAACAGACCACTTACGCCGTCTTTTACAACATCCGGGATTCCGCCGGTTCTGCTCGCCGCCACGGGCACGCCAAGAAGCTGCCCTTCTGCCACGGAATTCGGGGAATTTTCCACCGCAGACGGACACACAAATATCTGCGCGGACAAATATTCCCGCTTCATCTCCTCCGCAGAAAGATTTCCCAGCACACGCACTTTTCCTTCGAGACGATTCTTCAAAATCAGCCTGCGCAGATATTTTCCATATGCCGGAATCTTGATTCTGCTCTTTATTCCGTTTACGCCGAGCACGCTGATGCCCGCCACCTTGATATGCGCCTCGGGACAGTTTTGCAGGATTTCCTGCATCGCCTGCAATAGATAGTGAAAGCCCTTTAACGGGTAATCTCCCTGACTGATGAAGATTTCTCCGGGCACAGTTTTTTCGATCTCCCAGCATCCGCTGTAGAACTGCGGGCGCATTGTCTCGTTCATGGTATGATAAACAAGGGATGGATTTATCTCCAAACTGATCGTTTTATCGAATGTCGTCCGTCCCGTCACATGTCCGACTGACAACAGGAGTTTTTTCTCGTTTTCCGCGCGCTGATAAAACTTTTCCTGCTGCTGCCGGATGCTGTCCTTCTTTAAAATATCTCGCAGTGTCCTGCTGTTCTGTACGTTTTCCGGGAGATCTGCCATGTAGTTGTCCGCACAGGAAATACAAAGTCCCTGCAAGCCCACAAGCGTCCGCTCCGGTCTGTGAAATACTTTCGCACAGGCATAGCCATGCGGGAACTCCGTCCCGAAGATATGCACCAGATCCGGCTGAAAGTCCTCTAAAATCTGCAAAAAACGCGCTTCCATCGCGCTGTCATAGCGCTCCGGGTGCTCCAAATCCTCTGCAAAGCCATAGCAGGCGACTTCTTTTTTATAGCTGCCAAGCTGCAGACGCTGCGATAGCTCCTCCCTGCCCGGTGCAACCGGAAATGCGATGCCGAGCGTCAGTGTAGCCGCAGTTTCGGCTCCCTGCTGCCGTCCGCCGGGCGATGCAGCGCTGTCTGTCACGTCCGCTGCGCTCAGCTCTGTGCCGTTCTCCGTCTCCAGATACCGCCCCAGTATCCCGGACAGCCAGCCCTCCCGCACGCTATACTCCTGCGAAAGCGCCTGCGCGATTACCGGGAGCATGATATTGCATACCCATAACACTCTCATTTCCGATTCTCCCCCGGTTCGTCCTTATGACCGCATCTTCCGTAAATTTTCGCCTTGATCCCGTTGTACCACTCGGAATATTTTTCGTCCTCTGCAAGCTTTGTCCGAAGCGGTGCCAGTGTCAAAAGCATCAGTAGCTTATAACGCAGCGCCTTGTCGCGTCCGAGATAGCGTTTCGTGATTTCGGCATGCTCTTTTTCGGAAATCCGACGGTTCTCCCTTGTCTCGGAAAAGCCCCCGCCCTCGTAATCCGCAACAATCATCTCCACATAAACTGCTTCCGCTTTCCGATCATAAATGCAGTACAGGAAATGCTCGTAATCCGCTCGGACACGGTATTTGACGTCATAACCACGCTCTGCAAACAGACGGACGTCGTAAAAGCAAACCTGATGACAGGGCACATTTCTGTAACAGGTAAAATCATTGACCTCCGGTGCAGAATAGATCACGCTGCCCCACGCCTCATGATATTGATTTCCATAAAAAATCCGCTCTTTTTCCTTATGTCCCAGGCCTTCCCCGTCGGCTCCCCTGCCGCGCTTGCGCTCCATCACAGCTGCAAGCCGTTCCAGCACCATATCGTCGTGTAAAAGATCTCCGCAATTTAAAAACTGGACAAACTGACCGGTCACATAGGACATCGCCTGATTCATCGCGTCATAAATCCCACTGTCCGGTCTTGTATAAACCCGGATTCTGCTGTCCGCCGGAAGTTGTTCCAGGGAGCCGTCCGTCGAACCGCCGTCCTTTACCACAATTTCATAATTTCCGTATTTCTGGTTCAATACGCTCTGCACCGTCTTCAACAGCTTTTCGCCGGGGTTTAAGCATACTACCACAATGCTAAAAGAAATCTGCGCCATTGATCCACTCCTTATCCGTAAAAATCCAGGTCTTATAGGGAAGCACGCGCATCCCGCTTCCGGATGCCGTTTTTAAAAACCACAAAAAATACCCCAGACATACGATCCCCACAAGTGCTGTTAAAATATTTTTCCGCTTCCGGTTCTCCACGCAGCCAAGCAGTCCCGGAACGAGCAGCAGCTGCGGCGTAATCATATAATAGGACATTCTCGATACCAGTGGCAAAAACGATCCGCAGGTATAAAACAGCAGTCCGAAAAAATTTAATTTCAGGCAGAAACGGTTCTGCTCCTTTTCCATTCCACACCTGCCAACCACTGCCGCCAGCATAAAAACGAGCACGCACCGGAGGATTCCGGACGCATTCGCTTTCAGACCGATATCCTGTGACAGATATACGGTGTCCCTGTATGTAGGATACCACGTCAGCGCCAGATTTAAAAGCGGACGCTGGAAAACAAAACCGATCCCTCCGATCACAGTCAGCGCCGGCGCAATCCATTTTTTCCACGGAAGCACAGCCAGCAAATACAGCGGCAGCACCACCAGAACAGATTTATGAAACAGCGCTGCAATGCCAATCCAGATCACGAAACAGCCATACTGCCTGCGCAGTACAAATCGGATTCCATACAGCGCTGCCGCAAGTGCCAGATAATAACGCACCGTCGTAAATGTCCGAAAATATACGCCCAGCAGCATGAACATCGCGAAGCTCTGCCAGAAGCAGTCACTCTGCTCATACAACGCCTTTAAAAACAAAAAAGCCGTAACCGCGCCGAACACCGCGAATACCAGCAGATAATTTTCATACCCGGAAAGTGTATAAATCAACCATACCACGAAATTGAATCCGGCTTCCGTCACCACATACGCCTGATCGGTCCCCGCCCAGATTTCGTGGAAATTCTCGACATATTTGCCGTAATCGTTACCGACCTCCAGACGCAGCGCGCTCACGCCCGCCAGAATCAGGAAAATAGCAGCGAGACACACGATGTCGAAGGCGCGGCGTCTGGAAATGCCCGCCGGAAACGAGCTGCCGCCGGATGATGGGATGCCGCAGGCGCGCCTGCCATTCCCCGATGCCGCGCTCTCGGCGGCTTGTCCAGCGCACGGCCCAGCACTGCCTGCCTCTTGCCCCGGGCGCATCCAGACCGCGTCCATCAGCCCCGCGAGGGCAATCGTAACCGCTGTAATCAGAAAATAAAATACCATTTACAGCCCTCCCTTTGCGTCGCGGATTCCGGACAGAAGCGCTTTTTTCGCCTCATCAAAGGTCAGCCCATCCGGGCAGCTCTCAGAATTCATATTGGATCTATTTTTCAGCAGGAAGCGAAATCCCATCACCGCCGCCAGCTTTCCGTACAGCACATGATACAAAACGCCCCTGTCGTGAAAAAATTTGCGGTCAAAGCCGAAAAACCATGTTGATGGTCTGGGCTGTTCTTCTCCGATTTCGACCGGAATACTGTAGACTTTCAGCCCGGCTTTCAGGCAGTCGTGGATAAACAAGCTGTCCTCTCCGTTTGCATATTTCGCGCCGCCGCCGAACAACAAAGAATAGGTCAAATTCTTTTCGTGCATCTTCGCCGTGCGCAGCGCAAAGCTGTATGCCGGATAACGACCGCAGTTATACCACTTCACCCGCTTATAAAACGAATTCCAGTAGGTAAAGCGGCTCTCCTGCACGCGCACATTGAATAACAGCATGTCCGCCTCCGGATGCTGCTCAAACCCTTCGATAATCCGCTCAACTGCACCGTCGTCATAAACGATATCTTCATCAGAAAAGATGCACAGGTCGGCGTCCGCACGCAGAAGCGCGTTGTTGCGCGACAGCCCGACACCCCGCTCCGCCAGATGATAGCAGCGAATCCGATGACCGTCCTGCGTCCATTCCTCGTAACGGTTTTCGTTACACTGATTGATGAGAATTGTATCCGCCTGCAGATTCATTTTCTCTGCCAGCGACTTGACCTCCTGATTCAGGGAGGAAACCAGAATCTGCAGTTTCATGAGCCGTCTCCTTTGTTTCTTGTAATCGTGCTCCAGTTCACCCGCGCCATTCGCAATACAATAGAATGCACGCTCCGCGGACATTCTATTGTCATGAATCGCATCTTCGATGCTTTCCGCTGCTTCGCAGCTCCTTTTTGCTCATAAAATGGGCGCTCCCTTCGTAGCAGTCTGTAGGCAAATTCTCATGCGAGCATGGAATCTGCCTACAGGCTGCCACGAGTGAACTGGCAGCCTACACTCTGTAGTAAGCGTGCAAAAACCGTGCGTCCGCGTCCGTGAGGATCACGCCCACAACCGAGATCTCCCGCTGAGCAAGCAGATCGAGGGCAAGTCCGAGTTTTTTCATACAGGGTGTGTTCCAGCGAACCAAAAGGATAAGCGGAATTTTTTCTTCTTCTCCAAGCCCCATCGTCCCGGAAAGCACCGTGTCCAGCGAAATTTCCTGAAAAGCACTCTGAGACGCTTTGGCTCTCAGCTGCGCATCCAGAAGCGCGCCGAACTGTTCATCTGGCTTTGCCGTGCGGTAGCCCAGAACCGGGATTGCGCAGCGTTTTTCCACGTCTGAGCTGAGCAAAACAGAATCGTCCAGAACATACCAGATTGCCACGCCCAGGATTCCGACAAGCAGTCCGAGCACCAGACCGAGCGCCGCCGCATTTTTCACTTTATTTTCCGGAAGCACTACCTGTGCCGAAACGGATTTCCATACTTCAATTGCCGTCAGACCGCGTTCCTGCATCGTCTGTCCAAATGCCGTCATTGCGCGATTATAAGCCGCCGCAATCCGGTCGGAAAGCGCTGCGTCCCCTGTCGTAAAGTACGCCGTCAGAAATTCCGGGTCAGACGCAATTTCCGTGCTGATCGAAGCCTCTATCACGGACCGTTCCACGTCCGGCAGCTGCAAAAGCACCGTATCCATCACGCGGTCGGAGCGCATCATATCCCCCCAGGTATAGGCGTTATATTCGTTGATAAATTCTTTTAAAACCTCGTCGTCCTCGTCGATATCATAGACGATCGAATATAAAACCTCCGACCGATACTGCTTCGGCCCCATCGTCAGCTGCCGCACACCAAGATAAATCCCCGCAGCAAAAACAGCGCCAGCCAAAGCTGCCGCCAGACAGATCCATATTTTATGAATACAACAGAGGGCAAAGCGTTTTTCGTCCATGCCCTCTTTCCAAAATGCTTCATCTCTTTTCAGAGGCATTATTTTTCTTCCTCCTGCACCTGTTTTTTCATGGCGGTCACCTGCTTCTCATCCACGCCCTCCGTGCTGTCGGGCGTAAACAGGATTTTCAATGTCAGAAGCATCAGCTTCAAGTCCAGCCATACGGAATAATTCTCGATATAAAACAGATCCAGCTTCAGCTTGTCATAGGGCGTTGTATTGTACTTTCCGTATACCTGCGCATATCCCGCAAGCCCGGCCTTCACTCTGGTACGGTATGCGAACTCCGGCATTTCTTCTATATATTCGCGGATGATCTGCGGCCGCTCCGGTCTGGGACCGATAAAGGACATCTCGCCCTTTAAAATGTTGAACAGCTGCGGCAGCTCGTCGATACGAACCGCGCGGATAAATTTGCCCACCGGCGTAATCCGGGAATCGTTTTTGGCGGCAAGCCGCGCCACACCGTCCTTTTCTGCGTCCACGCGCATGCTGCGGAATTTCAGAATATAAAATTCTTTCGCATCCTTCGTGCAGCGGACCTGCTTGTACAGCACAGGACCTTTATCATACAGCTTGATCACCACCGCCGTAAGCAGCATGACCGGCGATGTCACAACAATCAGGATCAGCGAACATACTACATCGATAAACCGTTTTGCAATTCTCTGTTCTACGCTCAGCGCATATTCCCTCGTCAGCAGAATCGGCGTATCAAACAAGTGCAGCTGCTCGCTTCCCTTTACCAGCACATCCGGAATCTTCGGCATCATATAAACGCGGATCGAATGGCTGTAGCAATATTTGAGCAGCACGTTTCTGTCCATCGTATGAATATCCCAGAGAACGACCGCGTCATACTTTCCGACCTCGCGGATCACCGCATCGTACCCCTCTTTGATATTCATGCACTTTGCAACATGATATTTATCCTTCCGTCCTGCAAATTTCCCAAGGATATCCTCTACCGGGCGCTCGCCGTGCACCAAAAGCAGCTCCCGCGGAGGAAACGCGCGACGGTAAATCAGATTGCACAGCCAGCCCCACAGCCCTGCAAACACCAGCTGATACAGCATCATCGACACCATATGCCCCCCGCCGATGATAAACCAGCCATACATCAGGGACAGCTGCGCATAGCTGATTACATTGACGCACAGAAGAGAAAACAGCTGAGACAGGAAAATATCCAGCGGTTTCAGATAGCCGATTTTGAGTGCTCCATAAGTATTGGAAAAGAAAAAGAGCAATATGAAATACAGAGCAACAATCAGCAAATGGCCGTTTACATTAAAACGGTTATGCGTTTTCCATGCAATATGATGATAATAATAGGCGAACCAGTCGTGCGCATAAAAAGCAGTCAGCACGCACAGTCCAATCAGCCCAAGCGCCAGAATAATCAGCCGCTTGACAGAATCGTTTTTCTTCATCTTCCGTTCTCCCGCTATATTCTTCTCCACACAGCGCGCACCGCCCACATACAAAAACATGCTGCGCTTGCGATCACCGACATTTTTTCCTGTTTCCGGTAAAGTCCCCAGATTCTTGTAATCGCCCGGAGCTTGTTCGAGGAAAGGGATTTTTCCGGTCTTCTGTAGATCACCAAATTTTCCTTTAACCCGTAAGCGACGTGTCCGTTTCTTAAAATCTGCCACCACATCGCCGTGTCCTCGCTCGGCACGTCCGGCATCTGCAAAAGCGCCTTGTCAATTTTTTCCCGGTCAAACAGCACCGTGCTTGTAAAAATGACCGTCCGGCTGAGCGCTTTCTGATAAGTCAACTGATCGGGAACCCGCACGATTTTGCCGGTTCCGACCGCATGCTCGTCTCCAAATTCATACGAGCAAAATACAAAGGCTGCGTCTTTTTCCCGCAAAAAAGCCATTTCTCGTTCCAGCTTGTCCACCCGCCAGATATCGTCCGCATCCATAAATGCGAGATAACGTCCATTTGCATGTGCTGTCCCGAAATTTCTTGCATTTGCCGCGCCCTTTACCCCGTCCGTCTGGGAAAGAAGCCGAATTCGCGCGTCTTTTTTGCAGATTTCTGACACAAGACCTGCGCTCCCGTCCGTAGAATGATCGTCTACCACCAGCAGCTCCCAGTCCGTCCATGTCTGGCGGCGAACCGATTCCAGCGCTTCCTCCAGATACGCCTGGGCGTTAAAAACCGGCATCACAATGCTGATCAGGTTCTCATAATTCATTACAGTTCTTCCTTTACCAGATAAATCGGACGCTTTTTCACTTCCAGATAGGTCTTGGACAGATACTGTCCCACGATTCCCAGGCAGAAAAGCTGCACGCCGGAAACCAACAGAATAATACATACCATCGACGGCCAGCCGGGCGTCGGATCATGGTAAATCAGGTTTTTGATAATCAGGGCAATGATCGCCACAAATGCTATAATGCAGAACACAACGCCCATGATAGACGAAATTGCCAGCGGCACTGTTGAAAATGCGGTAATTCCATCCAGCGAATACAAAAACAGCTTCCAGAAGCTCCATTTTGTCTCGCCGTGGGTGCGTTCCACGTTTTCATACTCCAGCCACTTCGTCTCATAGCCGACCCAGCCGAAAATTCCTTTCGTAAAACGGTTATATTCGCACATCGAAAGAATCGAATCCACAACCTGTCTCGTCATCAGGCGATAGTCGCGTGCGCCGTCCACGATCTCCGTTTTGGAAATTTTATTCATGATGCGGTAAAACATCCTTGCAAAAAACGACCGGATCGGAGGTTCGCCTTTTCGGGTCACACGTCTTGTCGCCACACTGTCGTAGCCCTGCTTAATGTAGGAAAACATCTCCGGTAAAAGTGACGGAGGATCCTGCAGATCAGCGTCCATCATCACGACATAGTCCCCCTTTGCTTTCTGGAAGCCCGCATAAATTCCTGCTTCCTTGCCAAAGTTGCGGGAAAAGGACACCAGATGCACCCGTTCATCCTTTTCGTGAAGCTTCCGAACCTCCGCTGCGGTATTGTCCTTGGAACCATCATCAATATAAATAATTTCCAGCTCCAGTTTTTCCTGCTCCAAAAAAGCGGAATTTTTCATCATTTCCTCATAAAAAATCGGAACGTTTTCCTCTTCATTATAGCAAGGTACGATTACGCTCAGTAACATGTTTCTCTCCTGTAGTTGCGTCCATTCTTATCTTGTCCGCAATTCTCGCTATGTATTCGCTGTTTGTCGGCCTCGGCGCGCCCGTCTCCCGGCTGAACCCGAACAGATCCTCAAACACCTCCGGATTGCCCCGTTCCCAGGACACCTCCACCGCGTTTCGGATCGCGCGTTCCACCCGCTGAAGCGTTGTTTTGTAACGCCTTGCGATCACCGGATATAACAGCTTCGTCACGCTGCCAACCAGTTCCATATCCGAGACAGCCAGCAAAACCGCCTCCCTCAGATAATAATATCCCCTCAAATGCGCCGGAATCCCAAGTTCCAGCATAAACGCCGATATCTCCCGCTCCGTTTCGAGTGTTTCTTTCCATTCTGCAGCCATTTCTGATTCCTCCTCTGAGTCTTTTTTCCGCACCAACAGTGTGACCGCACTGTGAACATTCTGCCGCTGCTTTCTACTTTATTCTAACACTCAGATTTTGGAAACCAAACGGAAAACGGTCGTGATATTTCGCGTTTTTTCGCCGTTTAAAGCCGTTCCGTCCTGCCTTCTTTTTCCAGCGTCTCAACGACTTCTTTGACGCGCTGTGCCTGATCGACAGGGCAGACCAGAATCGAATCCCTGCCCTCTACGATGACCAGGTTTTCAACGCCGACTGCGGCGATCAGTTTTTTACCGCCGTATACAACGCAGTTTTTCGCGTCCAGAAGCAGCGTATCGCCGGAGCTGATGTTACCGGCAGCATCCCGGGTGCGCACTGCATCCAGCGTATCCCAGCTGCCAACGTCGTTCCAGCCGAAATCTCCTTCCAGCATCAGAACACCCTTTGCGCGCTCCATAATGCCGTAATCCACGGAAATCTTCGGGATGGTCGGATAAACCTCATGCAGAACCTCCTGCTCTTTTTCTGTGCCGAGCGCTGCCCCGATCTGTTTCAGACAGGCGTACACATCCGGCAGAAGTTCTTCGAAATAGTGAAGAATCGTGGAGGCTTTCCAGACAAACATGCCGCTGTTCCACGCATAACTGCCGGATGCCAGATAGCTTTTCGCCGTTTCCAAATCCGGTTTTTCCACAAATTCTTCTACCTTGCGCCATACTTTTCCAGCCTCTTCCACGCTGCGGATATAACCATATCCGGTCGAGGGAAACGTCGGATGAATCCCGATCGTCACAAGTGCGTCCGTCTCTTCCACTGCACGAACCGCTTCCTTCATCACGCGGGTGTATTCCGCCTCATCGCGAATATAAGCGTCCGCCGCAAAAATGCACATCACGCCGTCACCGTATTTATGCAGAATTTCCATCGCCGCATAACCGATACACGCTGCTGTATTGCGCGCCGCAGGCTCTGCCAGAATATGATTTGCCGCAATTCTGCCTGCTGTGCGCTCCTTCATCATCTTTGCCTGTGTCTCATTGGTCACAATAAAAATGTCCTTCTGATCCATCAGGTCATGCTGTCTGTCGATCGTCTCGTTAACCAGAATATCTTTGCCGGACAGGTTTAAAAACTGTTTCGGCTCTGCCTTTGTACTCAGCGGCCAGAAACGGGTTCCGCCCCCGCCTGCCATAATTACGCCATAGGTTTTCATGTTGTATTTCCTTTCCGAGGTGCTGCGCTCCCGGCAGCCCATTCCATGCATTTTTACAAATCCTTTTCGGCTTTTTCCGGATCGCTTCTATTTTGCCGGATCATTTCGGCTTTTTCCGGAAGCCGTCCCGAATCGAGTTGCCCCGCAGCTCGATATCCTGTACGATTGGGGATGACGGGAATTTGTTATACCCGATCTGCCCTCTGTCCGTCGGCACATAGATCGTCACACCATCCACCTCGTACATCTCTGCAGATCCATCTACATAATCCTGCTGCCACAGATAATACGGCTCATATGCCAGCTCCCGAACCATCTGTATCAGATTATACCCCTTATAGGTAAAAAATGCTACCAGCAATCCCACAAATGCCCAATATCCGGCATTTTTCAACCATTTACGCCCATTGTGTCCCTGTTCTGAACCAGTCAGCTTTTCCGCCGCCATACAATACAGGCTTCCAAACACCGTCAGCGGCAAAAACAACACATAAAAATATCCGTACCGCACCAGCGGCGCCCCGAGCTGCCAGAAGAAAAAACCGACCACTGCACACAGCTGAAGCAGGGAAAAACACAAGGGCGTAAGATGTGCGACTCGGCGGGCGGGCAAGGGTGCGCCGATTTCTCGTTCAGACACAGCGCCGTCCACATGAGGCGCGACTGCCACCTGGTCTGCTCTGACTGCGCACACAGCTCCTAGCACCGCCAGCACTGCACTCATCGGGATCGCTGCCCAGCCTGCCAGCACCAGAAGCTTATCGAATCCAGCCTGCGCTGCAAACCAGTTCGGCAGCCACTGCTTCAACGGTTGATCCAGCTGATAAACATTGTAAATCTCCCGCGCATACGCCTGGATTTCCTTTGCGTCGCTGTTCGCATAGCCTTTGGAAATTTTCCAGTCTACCGGAAACCAGTCCAAAAACGTAAACGGATAAAACAGCCAGCCGGAAATCAGCACATTCCGCGCCAGATACGGAAATGCAATCAGAAGTCCCAGCGCGATATAGCCTGCAATCTGCAGCCATTTTTTCTGCCTAAGCAGCAGCACCGCCGGATACAGGACCAGCAGCAAAATTACCGCTGTGGACAGCTTCACCGTCGCCGCATACACCAGATACAGACTCAGCAGCGCGTAAGGCACAGTTTGCTTTTCCCCGATGGGACAGTCCCTTTCCTGCTCCCACAGTTCCACCCAGGTCATTATTACCCAGAATAAAACCAACATTGCAAAATAATCGGACGCCGGGGAAACCATCTCCCGGAACACTGCTATCAGATAAAAGAGACCGCCGATAGATAAAAAATCCGATATTCGCACTTTTTTTCGTTTCCAAAGTGCCATAAGCCCTGCCGCGCATTTACACGCGCACAGCAGCGCAAAAAATCCAGCCACGCAGTGCATCGGCCGTCCGATCAGCCACGTCTCACTAAAGAAGGCGCTGAGTGCAAAGGAAGCGCTGTTGTAACCGAACCGGCTGTGCAGATTCGCAAGCCCCGGCACAACGCCGTACTCTTCGATCCATCGAATTGCCTGTGCATGATACAGTCCCGTATCGTAGTGCATATAGCCCCTCGACGAGCCATATGCAAATAAAAGCGTCAGACCGGCATACAGCAGCCAGACGGCTTTGTTTTTTTTGCGCCAAAGGCTTTTTGAGTTTTCAAGCCCTTCGTCGCTTCTTTCCCTTTTTTTCTGACATGCCTGTATTTTCGAAATTTTGAAAAAATCCGCCAAATCCCGACGCAGCAGCATTCCGCCGATGACCGCAGCAAAAACGGCAATCAGGCTTGCCCAGAAGCCAACGCCGGCAAACAGGCTGAAATACTCTGCATACACATTCCATACGAGCAGACCCGCCATCATATAGGTTACTGCGCTATGAATCTGACAACCGCCCTTTTTTCGAAACGGTGCAAGACACGCAAAGCCCATCAGAAACGACAACGTCGCCATATACGCCCATTCTATTAAAATCATTATCATAATTTTGATACCCCTGTCTGATGCATTAAATGTACCATTGCCCCCATTTCATGTCAAGGAAATGGAGGTGCTCCATTTTCCGGGTAATTTTCTTGCTTTTTTCCCTCACTGACACTAAACTGAATCCATATACAGATCAAAATCATTCATTGCTTTCCAGGAGGACTCCCATCTTATGACAAATATAATTTCATTCCAGAAGCCCGGTATCACTCGGATTACTGCAGCATTTTTTGCAGCCTTTGCACTATGCGATATCGGTTCCATCCATCCGGCAGATATTTTTTCTGTCCTGATCTTTGCAGGTATGCTCCTCCTTTTTTCTCCAACGCTGACGCAAAGGCTGACGAATATCGGAGCAGCTTCTTCTGTGCTTCCGCGCCATTTTTATCCAATATGCAGACTTCTCGCAGTTCTCTACACCTTATTTTATGCAGCAGCAAAGCATGCTGAACTGTCCGGCAGCTTTGACAGCCGCATATTCAGACTTGCATTCCTGGCGGCTGCGGTTATCGGTCTGTATTTTATATTCTTCCGATTCTGTGAACTGTCCATGCTGTTTCTTGCATCCAGACAGCAGCGGCGTTTTGCCCAAAACACTTTGCAGCAGCCTGACGGTGCATGTCCTGTACCCCCAGCCATATCTGCAGCGCATGCCCTGTCCCGCAAACAGAAGCTGCTCTGTTACTTCGGTCTGCTCTTCTGCTGGCTGTTCTGGTTTCTGTACCAGTTTCCCGGTGTTCTGACCCCGGACAGCATCAGCCAGTTTTCCCAGGCTACCGGCCTGATCCCGTTCAGTAACCACCACCCGATCCTGCACACGCTTTTGTTCTCCCTGTTTTACCATATCGGATTTTTTCTGACCGGAAGCATAAACACCGGAATCGCCTGTTATGTATTGTTCCAGATGTGCACTATGGCCGCTATTGAAACCTATACGCTATCCCTCCTCGCAAGATCAGGCGCTTCACGCCTCTGGCTGATTCTGTCTTTTTGTTTCTGGGGGCTCGTTCCATTTCACGCAATTTTTGCCGTAACCGTCTGGAAAGATATTCTTTTTTCCGGATTTATGCTGTTATATCTTTGCTTTTTATATGAACTGCTCTGCAACCCGGATAACCGTCCGGGCATTTGGGCAGGGCTTTCCCTTTCCGGCTTTTTCGTCTGCACCCTGCGTTCAAACGGGCTTTATATCTTCCTGTTCACTCTCCCGTTTGTTCTGTTCGCATTTCGCCGGACATGGAAAAAAATGTTTGCCGTGCAGGTCGGCATACTCCTTTTATCCCTGGTCATCACCGGTCCTGTATACACTGCCTGTCATGTTGAGCGCGCTTCCTTTACAGAATCTCTCTCCATTCCTCTGCAGCAGATTGCCTGTGTCGTTTCTAACGGTCGACAGCTGAGCGCAGAGCAGGAAATGCTCATCGATAATGTAGTCGATACTTCCCTGATTCCGGAGTATTACAATCCGGTGATCTCCGATCCCATCAAGGCACTCGTCTCCTACAACCATGCCGATGCAATCATCCGGAATCCTTCAAAATATTTCACCCTCTGGATTCAGCTCGGTATTTCTTACCCGGGCGACTATCTCCAGGCCTTTATCGATCAGACAAAAGGATACTGGTTCCCCGCTCCGGCTGCTTTACGCACGAATGAAGGGATTTCTCCGAACGAAATCGGACTTTCCTGGCCGCATCTTCTGCGGGGTCAGTTTCCGGTCAAAATCAGTGAAATTCTTTTAAAGCTTCCTGATATGCTTCCGGTTTACGGTATTTTGTGGAGCATCGGCGCGTACTTCTGGGCTGTCCTGTATTTTGCCGCATATCAGTTTTTATACGGACAGCGGCGGTTTCTCGTGCTCTTTATACCGTTTATCGGAACTGTGCTTACCCTGCTTCTGGCAACTCCTGTCGCCTCCGATCTGCGCTACGCTTATCCGCTCATCCTTGCCGCGCCGTTTTTCATTGCGCTGCCGTATTGCCATCTTCAAACCTCCCATCTGCAAAAATGAGATGGGAAACGTTGTAAAACTGACAAAAAAAGTGTAAAATAAAAAATCAGGGGATGGCATTTTGCCTAATTTGGTTTCCAAAGAGAAAGAGGTATTTTATGGACTTTTTTAACGCACTGATTCATAACACGGTTTTTATGTCCGCAGTTACGGGGTGGTTCGCTGCACAGGTCATCAAAACAGTGATTTATACCTGTATCACCAAAAGCTTTGATCCGGAACGTTTAGTCGGAAGCGGCGGCATGCCCAGCTCCCATTCCGCCACTGTCTGCGCACTCGCAACCGCAGCCGGAATGCAATATGGCGGCAGCAGCTTTGAATTCGCCATTGCCGCTATTGTAGCGATTATCGTTATGTATGACGCCAGAGGGGTGCGCCGGGAAACCGGTCTCCAGGCACAGGTCATCAATGAAATGATGGAATTCTGGGAAAAGATGGGGCAGCCGATCTCCTACGAAGAAAAACTCAAGGAATTCGTCGGCCATACTCCTTTACAGGTGTTTGTCGGCGCGCTGCTCGGCATCCTGATCGCCGTATTGTACGGCCTGTTCCTCGGTTAAATCTTTATCTGCTTGCGCCTTCCTGCAGACAACTTTCGTGTCTGTAGGAAGGCGCATCTGCGTTATAACGTTTTTTCCCGTAAAAATCTGCCCTCCTGACACAGAATTTTCACAGTTATTCTGTATAGTGATAACTAAGAAATTTGATGGAGGACATAAAATGAGCCAACAAAAAGTAGACCGCTATAAACAGGAAAAAGCGCATCGCAAAGAACGTCTGGAGAAGGAAAAGAAACGAAAAAAGCTCCTTCGCATCTGCAGTTATTTCGTACTTGCAGTAATCGTACTTGCGATTGCTTTTGCAATTTACCGCCACTATACTCCCAAGACAGAGACGCCGGCAGAAACAGAAACCACTGTCGAAAGCGTAATCGAAACAACTACAGCTGAAGAAAGTACCGCAGCTGAAACAGAGGACACAGATACAGAAAGCACCGCAGTTGAAACAGAGGACACAGATACAGAAAGCACCTCTGAAGAAACCGCTGATATAGAAAGCGCTGCAGAAGAAACAGATGCGGCTGGCACGGAAAGCACTGCAGCTGATGGGGAAGCAGCCCAGGCGGAAAGCGCTGCTGAGTAAAACGATTATCATGAAAAAACTCCCATTTCCGGTGACAAATGGAGAATGATTCCTTCTTCATTTGCCACCGGAACGGGAGTCTTTTTATTCCTGATAATAGCATGCTCACAGAGCATGCATTACTTTCTTGCTATCAAATACAGGTCACAATACAGCAGCTCTCTGATCTTTTCCATCTTCACATCACCGCCCATTCCATCTGCAACAGCCTGCAGCGCCTCCTCAGTCTGCTCCATTCTGGAAACATATACAAGCACCTGATCCGCCTGCCGGATTGTATCATCCTCCACAGTCGAAACATCTGCAAGGCTCGCAAAATAAATTTCATCATACTGCATCAGCTCCAGTGAATCGTCCCAGATCATCCAGGTCAGGTTGGGATTATAAAAATAAACGACCGGTTTCTCTTTATGCTCCTGCGCAAACGCGATACTTTCTGTGTCCTCTTCATAAAGAAACAGCACCTTTCCATCCGCCAGCCCTCGAATCTGTCCTGTTGCCAGCACCAGAAATACCATCAGAAGTACATAGCCGGCTGCTTTATCGTGCACGGACCGTTTTCCCGGAGCAGATGTATCTCTGGTATCGCTGATTTTCCCCGCAGCATTTTTTACAGCAGTCCCTTTTCTCATAGTCAATACAAAAAGCTTCTGTCCGAGCAGTACAAATATAACCATCATCAGCAGCAAAATCAGCCCGTAGATCGGAATCTGATATCGGTTCGCTTCCTCCGCCGTCAGGAGCGCTGTTTTGGTCACGACAAGGAAATAACCGAGTACTGCTGCCGCCGGAATCCAGAAAACACGCCGTGCTTCCCAGAATGATTCGCGGAAAGCGTCAGCTTGCCGGTTCGAATTTTCCTGCGCGGCTGCGTGCTCTGCTGTCTGCTGCCCAGATTTCTGCACAGTCGCAGCGACAGCTTTCCGTCCGGCTTTCATCCGTCCAATTCCCCAGACTGTCAGCGCCATCAGGACAAGCAGCAGAACAAATCCGTACAGCATCGACCCGAAGGCATATTCATTGAGCAGTCCTGCAAAGAACCGGAATCTTCCAAGCGTATTGCCAAGGTCGAAGAACGCACCCATCGCTTCCGTCCCCCGGTATCCCCGAAAAATATGGCTCAGACACGCCGGATAGCTGACTACGGCAAGTAGCATCGCTCCGATCACAGCAGTCGCATAAATGAGACAGTCTTTCCATTTCTGCCCCCAGCTTTTCTGCTCTGCACGTTCCAACAGCAGATACAGCTCCATTGCCGCTGCCAGGAAAAACAGATAAACAGCAAAATAGTAATGCGTCAGAAAACCGAGATAAACAACCGCCATCAGCGGCAGATAAAAGGAAAACCCGCGTTTTCTCTCCTGCAGGCTTTTTACATGCAGCCAGGTCACGAGCAAAATCCACAGAGCCAGAAGCATATACATTCGAACCAGCATAACGCCGGAATAAACCGCCGGGTTAAAACCATACAGGAGGCACACTCCGAAAATCATCACTCGCGTGATACGCTCCGGAACGTCCGCCGCCGTTGCACAGGTCTGCGCTTTCCCACCAGGCGCAGCCGCGCTCCTCAGCGCACCCGTCACAATCCGCCGCGTCAGCTTCGCCAGCGCACTCCAGCTCAGAACGAAAAGCACTATATTCAGTCCAATTCCTGACCATTTGCTGAACCTTCCGGGAAACAGCGAGCATACCGTATGCAGCAGCAGATAGTAAAACGGCGGATGCACGTCATAGGTCTGCATGCGCGTAACCGTCCCATACTGAAACCGCTGCCCCGGCAGAACCCGGAATTCGTCCGCAATCTCGCTGCCCGGCTTCCACTCCCGGTCGGTCGGCACCAGACCGATCGACACGTTGGAGGAATAATAGGAATAATATTCATCATAATGGAACCCTGCTTTTTTACTTCCAAAATAGAAAATCGCAATCAGCTGCACCAAAAGCAGCATACCAAGGATCAGATACCAGTTTCGTTTCTTCACATTCCCTCCTGCCCGCAGACGCAGATTTACGTTCTGCAGTTCTATCATGCGTTGTTTTTTGATAAACATTTCTTTTTATAATAGTACCATGTTCTATTTTAATTTATTTTTCTGCATAACTCAAGGAAGCATTCACACAGTTTCGTAAAGTCGCCGCCACCCCTTCAAGGGGTGGCTCGGCTCGCTGGGTATAACCCCTTGACACCGGACAGCGTCTCAAGGCGCCCAGACTTTCTCTTCGTTCAAGTCACTATTGCACTTGACGCGTTGCTTATGCCCCTTGAAGGGGCGTTTGTACTACTTCGACTTAACCCTTAAAAGGGTTTTCATATTCTTTTACACCTAATTTATCTTGCATGATATCGTTCTTTTCCTGATCTTGGATATACTTTTTGATTGTCGCTTCATTTAACCCTACTGTGCTGACATAATATCCTTCTGACCAAAAATGTCGATTTCCAAACTTGTACTTTAGATTTGCATGTCTATCGAATATCATAAGTGCGGACTTGCCCTTCAAATATCCCATAAAACTTGACACACTCATCTTCGGCGGAATGCTTACTAGCATATGAATGTGATCTGGCATTAAATGCCCTTCGATGATTTCTACTCCTTTGTATGAACATAACTGTTTCAAAATATCTCTTATATCAACTTTTAATTGATTATAAATAACTTTTCGTCTATACTTTGGAGTGAATACGATGTGATACTTACACATCCATTTTGTGTGAGCTAAATCATAATTCTTATTCGCCATAAAATCACCTTTCCTTTCTTACAATAGTGCCTGAACAACTCTATTGTAACGGAAAGGTGATTTTTTTGTACAACGCTTTGTCTCCACCCGCAAAGCAGGTGGTTTTTTGTTTCGGGCATCTCCATTTTTCGGAACACGAAAAACTCCAATACCCTCAACAGGATAAATCCCATAACAATAGAATGCACGCTCTGCGAGCATTCTATTGTCATGAATTCAGTTCGTCCATGCCATTCTGCAGACACGTTCGAAGGAAGCAGAATAGTTCGTGGATATAGCCTGTATCCCCGACTATCTTCCACCTTTCAAAGAACTCTTAAAGGATCTGAGTGAGGCTTTATCGTATACAGGAATAATTAAGATTTAATATCGTTTTATGTAGTGACAAACCAATTTTGCTACGCTATAATTGTTACAGTTGTGTGACGCAGAGACGCTTCACACTTTTTCGCGCGGGCAGTTGGATATCCTGTGTATGAATTTCCGTTTCCCGCATTCGACGATTTATAAGAAAGAGAGGAACCAAAATGAAGAAACTGGCTGTATTTCTGCTGACCGGTCTGACATGCGCATCCATGCTGTTCGGCTGCGGAAGCAAAAATGACACCGTAGAAACCGTTCCGGTAGCTGAGGTGCAGGAAAGCACTGCCGCTCCTGCTGAAACAGAATCTGAGACGGAAACAGCAACCGTTGAGGAGGATGTTCCTCCGGAAGAAGGCATGGTAAAAAGTGACCTGACCGGCGAATGGATCAGCGGCGATCTCGCAGATCAGCGTCCGATCGCAGTTATGATCCCCGATGAAAATGCAGCGCTCCCGCACTACGGGCTTTCCAATGCTGATATCCTGTATGAATGCAGCGTAGAAGGCAACATGACCCGTCTGATGGCTGTTTTCAAGGATTGGAAAAACATTGAACGCATCGGCAATATCAGAAGCTGCCGCGATTATTATGTTTACTGGGCAAAAGAATGGGATGCAATTTACTGCCATATCGGCGGTCCGTTCTACATTCTGAACGCGATCAATGATCCTACTACCAATAATATCACCGGTGCTGTTCTGGCAAGCGACCCTTCCCAGAAAAAAGGTCTGTATGACGCAGCCTTCTACCGCACCAGCGACCGTAAAGCTCCGCATAATGCTTATACAAGCGGCGACCGTATCGACAAAGCCGCTCAGGCCCTCGGCTATTCCGAAACCTATACTGAGAACTATCAGAGCGATCACTTCAAATTCGCTTCCACAAACAATCCGAACACGCTGGAACAGTACGGAAGCAGTGCAATCCCTGCAACCAAGATCGATCTGGCAGGCGCTTACCCGATTACCAAGACCTATTTCGAATATAACGAAGAAGATGGTCTGTACTATCGCTTCCAGGGTATGCAGAAAGGCGACCAGAAGCATATGGACGGCGCCAATAACAAACAGCTGGCATTCAAGAACGTTTTAGTTCAGTTTGCTTATTATGAAACCCGTGATGCGAAGGGTTATCTGTCTTTCCAGTGCCACGACGACACCAAAGACGGCTACTACTTCACAAACGGCAAGGGCATCCATGTAACCTGGAAAAAAACCAGCGACTTCGCACCGACCAAGTTCTATGACGACAACGGCAACGAAATCGAAATCAACCCCGGCAAGACCAACATCTGTGTAGTTGAGCAGGGTAAATCCATTGATGCGGAATAATTTGTTCTGACGTATAAATCGCCCTATCCGGCAGGTATTTTTTAACTGCGGATGGGGCGATTTTTTCATTCTATTGTTTTATTTGCTTTCTACTTCACAAACAGGCAAATCTACTGGTACAACAACACTACAGTCTCATTTTTCAAGCCTCTTTCTGGTGATTTAAGAGTTCTTCTACCTCTGATGTAGTCATCAGAAGATCATCGGCAATCTTCTCTACGCTCTCGCCCCGCTGGTATTTGCCCGCTGCAAGGTTTGCAAGCCCTTTTACAATACCTTTGTCGATTCCTTGTTCGATTCCTTGTTCGATTCCTTGTTCGATTCCTTGTTCGATTCCTTTCGCCAGGGCTTCCTGATAAAGTTCTTTTGACCGATAGGTTAATACCTTTCCTCCCATAACTTCAGCTACCTCCTTTTCCACATTTTTATATTTTGACGCCAGTTTTTCCACAACAGTACGAGACAGCTCGCATAGCGCTCCACCTGTGACTGACCTCATGCGTCCGTTTTTACATTCCTGATCCAGCATTTCTGCCACCCTCTCGTATTCTCTTCTCAGTTTTTCAAGACGTTCTTCATCGCTGTCGATCTGCGACAGTTCTTTTTCATACCGGAAGATATAAAACGGAATCAGCATCCATAGACGCCGTTCAAAAATATCCTCCAGTGTGTAATTTTTTACTTTCAGAATCGGAATGCCATATTTTAATTCTTTCCTGGCTGCACGGATGCAGATTTTCAGTTCATCCGGCGTGTTTGGATTGCTTCTTAAATAAATTACCGCGGAATCAGGGAAATCTACATACAACATGCCTTCCCTGTATTCTGCGTTTAATAACGCGATCTGCGTGTCATACTCCCACATCCGAATTTCCATCGTTCCGTCCGGCGTGCTCTGGCATTCCAGATGGTAATATTTCGATATTCCTTTTAATGAAATCAACGTCATGTTGGAATCCGTAACCCGCTTTTCCTTCTTCCCGTTCGGATTCCTGATAAATATCTCATTTGCACTCGACAGTACCGCTTCCTGACCTGTGTAATCCGTTCCAAACAGTTCATTGATTAATGGAATCACCAGCTCCGGGCAGTCCTGCAGCAAGGTTCGAAAAGCATCATCATAAGGTGTATTGATTGTTTCCATCGTTTGCCTTTCTGGTTCGTTCAGCTTTATTCAGTTTTTATGTTTTATTCAGTTTTTTGTGAAAGCAAAGGAAACGCATCTGCCGCTTCTGTTCATTTTCACGGTATTCACCAAGGTTTGCGCGCTTAATCTTCGGTTCATTGACTCACGGAAATCATTCGCCGATTCTGGCTTGAAAAGATAGAAGAAAGCCGGATACACCGCTATACGATGCTCCGCTTATAATAGATTACCTGATTTCCCGATTTCTAAAATATTCCTATCAGCAGGAACTGTAACTTTATTATACAAAATACTTTTTCCAAATTCAATCTGTCGCCATTCGAATTTATAAAAACTTTACAACGTATGTTACAGTTCACTCATGGTTTCTTGTGGGCAGATTCCATGCTCGCATGAGAATCTGCCCACAAGAAACCACGAAGGGAGCGCCATTTTATGAGCAAAAGGAGCTGCAAAGCAGCGAAAAGCATCAAAGATGCGTTTTTACGAATGGCGCGTGTGAACTGTAAACATAACATATGACTGCCGCGCAGGGAAATTCCCCTATACGGCAGCCATTTTTCAGTCTGTATTTTCTTCATACAATAAACTGCGTTCCTCTCCGGACAGACGCGGCACATACCAATTGTCGTCCGGATCATCCAGTGAGGAAACAATTTTGTTGGACACATACCGCACTGCAGCCGCAGCATTTTCCATCGGGCGCACGGTCACCTCATGAACGAGCGCTCTGGAACTTCCGAGATAGGGGAAAACAGCATGCACAGTGAGCGTTACCGTCCCGTCGTCATTTTCCTGAAACGCTGTCACCTCCGGGTACGGATGCTCCGGGTACTCTGACTCATAAAATCCACGCGGATAATATTCATATGTGTCATCTTTCTCCCGGTAAATCGTTTTTTTGCGCAGGATATCTGTTTTTACATTCAAAAACTCCTGAATAACCGATTCGAACTCTTTTGACGGAATTCCGTACACTGTGCTGTTTCCAGCATTTTTCCCACTCTGCCACGGGATTTTCCGATGATATATCTGCGGATAAAAAACATCGAACAGATCATAAAAGTCCAGCTCTCCGAAATCCGTTTCATCCCAGTCTGTCAGAAACAGGTTGTTGCATTCATAGCCGACCGGCAGGAGCGCTTTTTCGTTCCATTCCCGGCAGGCTTCGTCCAGAGGCTCCACCCGCAGCGCCGCATATTCCTTAACGTCGCTGAGCGTCATCACATACATCTCATCCAGCGCCCCGGTTCCGGAAAACATCAGATAACCGTCCTCCGTATACGACCAACTGTCCGCTGTAAAATGTTCTTCCGTCTTTTTGCGCATCATTTCATCTTCATAATGATAATAATTGCGTGTCACATCGAGATTGCCTTCTGCCGCCTGCAGCTCGTACTCCACAAAGCCACCGTTCCAGTCAACTTCAACAATTTCTATCTGTGCCTCCTGCTGATCCGTCGCCCGCCTGCAGAAACGCTTTACCTCTGATGCCCGCACCATATCGACCCTATTTTTCTGGTCTACTGCAGGATATCCGTTTTCTCCAAACTGCTTTACGATATGTGCAATGGTCTCTTTTTCCCCGAGCCGTCCGCTTCTGCCTGCTTCCCGATACAGCTCAAGACAAACATCTTCCATCCGTATTTTCGGCTCTTCATCCTCTTCCAGCACAATCACTGTTTCCGCTTCGGTATCCACATCCTGCCAGGTCTCTCGGGACGGTTTTCCACAGCCCTGTACCACAAATGGCAGGATAGTGCACAGCGCTATTGCATATGTCAAAAATCTGCGATGCTCTGCGAATTTCTTTTGTTCTGTCTGCATAGTTCTGCCCATCTTCCTCAGTTTCCGTCTTTCGTCGTAATTTCCATCAGCCTGTCTTCTTCGTCGTCTACGAAAGGATTTACAATTTCCTTCGCATCGACGCATCCCATGTTCTGATAAAAGGCGATCGTGTCTTCCGACGGAATTGCAGAAAGGAACAGTTTTTCCGCGCCGAGTTTTTTTGCATATCTGCATGCTTCCTGCAAAAGCAGCCTTCCTATTCCATGCCGTTTAAAGCGGTCGTCCACAAAAAGCAGCAACAGATTCGCATAGCTTGCCGTTTCACCCGCAAGATCTCCTCCTACGCAGCAAAAGCCTGCCAGCTGACCTTCGGGTAAAAAAGCCGCCATTACCGTCCCTCCGTTCTGAATTTTTTCCCGCATATATCCTGCAAGCCAGATTCTTTTTTCCGCATCCCATTCCCGCAAAATTGAAGCATCTTCAAGCTCCCATCCGGCATCTGTCCTGACCCATTTTCTGGTAATTTTCTGATGGTGCGCAAAATCTTTTAGGAAATCATCGGGGATGGTGGAAGCTGTAAAATTCGTAACCGATAATTTATTAAATAAAGCCATTCGTGTCTCCTGTCATTTGAAAATCAGAAAACAGGGCAAGAGTCCTGCTCTCGCCCTGCGCTTCTTATTCATGACAATAGAATGCTCGCAGAGCGTGCATTCTATTGTATCGCAATTGCTTTTTCGATCTCCGCGTTCACCCGTTCTCTTAAGGCTAGCAGCCATTCTTTTTCTTTGGGATAGCGCTTGAAGGTGATCGGTTCATCCGTTCCTTCTGCGATGATTTCACAGACTCTTTCCCTGCCGACCAGCGATTCCAGCAGTTCAAACGCACGCACATCCTGCATCACCTGCTGCATCAGCATCAGACGGATAGATTCCTCCGGTACGCCGCCCTCGCCGGGATAAACCAAAAATGCATCGCCGGACGGAAATGCTTCTCCCGCGTCCGTTACCGCATACGGATTGATGTGCTTGATCGAATACTGGCTGTTATAAAAGTTAAAGCCCCAGTGCAGAAATCCACTGATTTTATACAGATACAGCTGCACACCGAGGATTCTGGTACGCGCAGAAGGCATCGCCATGAACCGATTGGAAACCTCCTTCCACTGTCCGGTGCAATAATAGGTCCACAGTCCTTCCATTCCTCTTTCCAAAAACGGCTCCATGCAGTTTGTTCCGGGTGCAAACAGATCGACCAGGCCTTTTTCACAAAATCCAACGTCAGAAAGCGCATCAATCGTATGAAATCCCTGAATATAGGGTAGTACCATTTCCCGCGCTTTTTTATAATCCTCTAAAATCTCCTCGCCGGGTTCATCTGAAATATGGAAAAAGACTTTATCCTGCAGTCCCTGTTCTTTCAGGAAATCTGTCAGTGCAGTCAGATATTGTGCCAGAAAGTCCGCATATTCCGGGCTCTGTGCATCCGTGTGCCAGCCAAACTTATGGCGAAGCGTGCCGTCCTCCCAGACCATAATCTTCGGTGCGCACTTAGCGCCCCACTGGGTAAACAGATGCGCCATTTCAAAATGCGTAATTCCGGCAAAGCGGCAAATTCCGATCCAGCGCTCCAGTTTCGAAAAATCGAAGCTATAGGTATCACCGTCCTTGCGGATGTCCAGCAGCTGAACCGTCGTGCGCTCGCCGCCGACCGCAGTGTCCAGAGGCGGTGTAAATACGGGTGTCAGAATCGTATTGATGCCACGCGCCGCATACAGGCGGATAAAGTTTTCCAGAATCTTCCAGTGTTCTTCGCTGAACGGTTTTACATGATAATAGTCTGCCAGACAGTCAGAATGGAACCATTCCGTATGCAAAAGCTTCTGCGGCGGAAGCGACGCATCGACCACATGCAGGTCTGCTTTTAACGTCTCTTTTTCTCCGTCCTCAGTTTCCGTTTCGATCATAATGGCATAGTCCCCGCCTGCAAGCTCCGCATCGACCGTCACATCCAGCCACAGGCTGCGCCACTGTCCGGGTACTTCTTTTGTCAGATATTTTTTGTCCGCGCCATCGCCCTCTGTATCCAGATCGCGCAAAAGATCCGGATACATCCCGGGTACGATGCGCAGATAGTTATCGTCCTGCTCCTTATGGCACGGATAAGCCGAAGGAACCAGCTCAACCCGGCGCAATCTCGTCTCAATTTTTTCCGGCGCTTTTACGGAAACCTTCCAGTAACGTCCCCAGTCTGCCGCCCCAAAATATGCAATCACACAGGATACGGTTTCCCGATGCAGCGTTGAAAGGCGAATGCTCCCCTGTCCATCCGGTGCTTCCTCTGCGAACACCTTTGTCAGCGTGTCCGTAATTTTCCAATTGTTCCCCATGAGTTCCTCCTTACCCCCTGATTTTGTATACGCTGTCTGCAAATTCAGTCAATATGAGCGCTTTTTGCGTCTGCACTAAGCGTATCATAAAAAAGGCAAATCGGCTATGGTTTCTTTTGAAAGGTCTTCCATACGGTGTCCCGAACAGCTTCCACGAACGACAAAACAGGAAAAGCTTCTTTTTCAGAAGCTCACTCCTGCCAGATCATAAATCCTGGCGCAGAGCAGTCTCCTTCATCATTTTTAAGCCAGCCGTTCTGTGCCAGAGCATCGTAATCCAGCACGATCCTGTCACGGCTTTTTGCAACCAGATCCGTAACTTCCACGGCTTCTTCCCGGCACAGATCCTGCAGATAAACTCTGCCTTCGACCGCCTCTCCGAGTTCAACTGTCAGGATTCCGAACTCACCAAATACGCCAATCGGTTTTACAAATGCTCCAAGCTTTACATTCAGGTCAGCTTTCGGTGTAAATATCTTTCGGTCTCCGCATGTTCGCGGCATAAATGCGATGCTCACAGTACCTGTCGCTGGATGGATACTGCAGGCAAGAAACGGAAGTTCTTCTTCTCTTGCAAAAATCTCTGGACAATCCATATTTCTCGTCAGAATAGCCGGCGCTTCCTGCGAAATCGAACGTCCCTCCGGAATCAGGTTTTTCAGCCAGCCTTCTCCTTCCGGACCGGAAAGCATCTCTGTCCAGTCTTTTCTGAGTCCGCCAAATGCTTCTGCCGAACTTTCCCAAATTCCAAACGGAGGTGCGATTCTCTGCCAGCGCAGCGCACGCTCTACTTCGTTCCACTTACGTCCAAAATCCAGGACGTCTGTTTCTGTGCCGCCCCAGCAGGGATGGCGCATCACGCCCATCGAACAGCAAAGTCCTGCTGCCAAAAGCGGTGCATCCTCTATATTCGGAATTCCTCTGCAGCCAAATTGCACTTCCCTGTCCTGGTCGAACATCTCCCAGGTTCGAGCAATCGTCGTGCTGTAGGTAAATTCTTTTACCACGTCATACGTCCGTACATAATCACTGATTGACAGCAGTTTCCCAACGCGTTTCCAGTGCTCCACTTTTTCATCCAACGGACCGCGACACACCGCATGCTCAATTTTCAGGTCAGGTGCATACTGCTTTACAATTCTTGTCATCATTTCTCTATAAGCTGCGTCACCACAATGATATCCCCAGTCTACTTTCCAGTAGTCCACTCCTGCTTTTCTGCACCAGATCGCACGCTCTTTCCAGTAATTTTCCGCCTCTTCTACGGAAAGCGGATGTGCCTCTTCCTCTCCGGTCGCATTGGCACAAATCCACAAACCAAGGCCACGATATCCAAGCTCCATTAGCTTGCAACGAAGCTTTGTAAGACGTTCCCATGGTTCTCCTGTAAAATCCGGAAATTTATCAGCATCCAGCACCAGACTGCCAAATACGCTGACCGCTCCGTTTCCGGGCACATCCTTCCCGACGTCCCAGCCGTCGTCCAGCAGAACATACAAATCTTGCCGTACATTTTTGAAATAGTTTCGGAGCATTCCGTCTTCTGCAAACAGAAAATCCTGAGTCAGCACATTGCGCAGATTTTTCGTATCCTTCCCGTCTTCCACGCTGTTTACGCGAAACTGCGTATCCCAGGTGCACCAATAGTTTCCTGTATCAGGTCCTTTTTGCGGAATCCCGTTCTTTTTTTGTTCTGCCATAATAACCTCCCTTTTTGCAGATCTCTGTAACGCAAACAGCAGTGTGAAAATAAACGGATAAGTTTACTTTTCACACTGTCTGTTTCTGATTATTTTTATTTCATCGCGCGGTCAACTCTCGCCTGCTGTACCGCAATCAGATCATCCAGTCCAAGATCTTTCAGATCCTGAATATAGCTGTCCCAGTCATCCAGGCTCTTTTCACCCATGATGAGTTTTGTCAGCAGTTCCTTGGAATATGTTTCAAGATCTGTGCTGATCTCGTTCGCTTTATTGATTTCCTCTACCGTAGGGATTGCCAAAACTCCCAAATCATGAAAAATACGATGATCCGGATCCTTGATACAGGAAATCGTGAAATCTTTCTTTGCTGTCTGATTGGTTTTTACACCGTTTTTCTCTGCAAACACTACTGTATTATCCATCTCTGTGCTCAGATCATTGTTCAATTTGTATCTTGGGAAAATGGAGCCGTTGCACCAGAGTGCCATGCCTACAGCATCTGTATTTTCCAAAGTGTTGTCCAGAGTATTGCTCATTTTCCCGTCCACCACTTCATAGCTTACACCTTCCAGACCATACTCTGTCAGATCCATAGATTCCTGTGTAACCAGATAGTCCAGAATCTTTGCAATCGCTTCCTGTTTGTCACTGCCTGCAGGCACTGCTGTAGCGGTCCAGCCCATGTTATATGCATTTGAGCCACGGAACAGAGACGTTTCTCCCTCAATTCCATCCACTCGCATTGGTGCAAACCATTGATATTCTGCTCCTTCCGGAACAGTAATGGCCGTTTCCTCCCACAGTTCTGTTCCCCACTGGGAAATTGCAGCCACCTGGTTATTGGCCATGTAAGTGCTGCCCTGACTATCATTCATCTTCAATAATCCGGCTGTGTAAAGTTTCTGCATATACTGGATATAATCCTTTACATGTTCCTGATACCAGGGAGATTCCACTTTATAATCTTTCTGATTATTGACGAACGTCGTTCCAACACCAAGTCCAAACCACTGCGCAACATCTGTAGCAAATCCACTGTAATCTGTCAGAAATGCCTCATCCTTTTGTCCATTTCCGTTCACATCCTGATCCTGAAATGCCTTTAAAGCTTCATAAACCGCGTCCGTCGTTGTCGGCATATCTTTTCCGACTGCATCCAGCCAGTCCTGTCGAATCTGAAAAGCAAGTATGAAATTGGTAGGTTTTCCTTCATAAGAACCGGTTTCATAATCTGTCAGCCAGTAGCACTTTCCGTCTTCCAGCGCAACATGTTTGAAATAGAACTGTCCGGCGTCAGAATTGATAAAATCGGTATAAGTTCCATCCGAATAGGTTTCCCAGATATCGCTGATCGACTGCAGCTGTCCCTGTTTAACCAGGTTTAATTTTGTCTTATCATCCAGAGGAGTAATGTTAATCATATCGTAATTGAACAGTTCTCCGCTCGCCGCCATGGTCTGAATCGTCGTATCAAACTGATCCGGCTCAATCAGATCCAGTTCCAACTTCACACCCTTTGCTGCCAGGTTTTCAGATAATTTATCCCACCGCTTGCTCTTGCCTTCTGTTGACCAGTCTTTTAAAGTGACTGTTTTTCCGTTCGCCCCAGTGTAAGTGTAATTGCGTCCCAGAATTTTTACTACAGTTAAATCGCCATTATCCGTATTGGATTGTGCCACTTCAGTTTGTGCTGTTGTAGCAGCATCACCGGAAGTCGCCGTACTATTGGCTGTATTCGTCTGTCCGCATCCTGCCATACCAGCTGCCAGCAGTACACTCATCGCTGCCGCTATCCCTTTTTTCCAACTCTTTTTCATTCTGCACCCTCCTTATGTCAGAATCTGCCGTCTTTGCGGTCATACTGTTGAACAGTTACTTTTTATTTTATAACCTCTCCGTGCCTGCAGTCACTTCACGGTTATTTCCCGGTTTTATAATTTTTATTTTCTATAAAATAACAGAATACTGTCACTCTTTTAATGAACCGAGCATAACGCCCTTTACAAAATATTTCTGGAAGAACGGATATGTAAACAGAACCGGCAGCGTCGTAAATATAATCATCGCATATTTTAACTGCGCACCAGACATCTGTTTTTTTACCATTTCCGCCGCCATCTGTGGATCCAGGACATCCGTTACCTGTCTGGTACTTTCTACCAGGATCCTGCGCAAAAACAACTGCAGCGGCTGCCACTCCGTTTTCGGCAAATATATCAGTGCATCAAACCAGCTGTTCCACCGTCCCACAATCGTATATACGGAAATAACCGCCAGGATCGGTTTTGACAGCGGCAGATAAATATTTGTCAAAATCGGGATCACTCCTGCGCCATCAATTTTTGCAGCTTCCCTCAATCCTTCCGGAATACTGGAAAAGAACGCTTTCATCAGAATAATATTCCAGATCGAGAAACATACCGGGAGAACCTGTGACAGCGGACTTCCATACAGTTTCAGCTTTGTAATCAGCAAAAACGCTGGAATCATACCGCCTGAAAAATACATCGGGATCAGCAGAAACATATTTACAAATTTGCGTCCTGCCAGATGTTTATACGTCAGCGGATAAGCGATTAGTACACTCGTAACCAGCATCAGAGCAGTCGTCGGAACCGTGTAGAGGATTGTATTCAAATACGCTCTCCACATTTCCCCGTCTCCGGCCAGCATTTTATACGCATCCAGCGAAAACCCTTTCGGGACCAGATAGACATTCATTTTTGCCGCATATTCCGGCGCGCTGATGGAAAGAATCAATACATAATACATCGGATAAACGGTCGCGATGCAAATCAGGAGCACCAGCACATACAGAAGTACCGTTACCGCCGGATTCCCTTCTCTGATTCTGTTTTTTGTTTTGCCTGTTTTCATGTTAATCTCCTGTTACCAAAATCAGTCTTTTCTTTACCATAACCCAAATCCTGTCAGTTTATCGCTCACTTTGTTTGCAATATAAGTGAGTACAAATCCAATTACTGACATGAATAACCCCGCTGCAGCCGTATAACTGTACTGCCCGCCTTCGATACCAATACGGTAGGTATAGGTTCCGATTACGTCCGCAACATCGTATGTCGCAGGGGAATATAAAAGCAGGATCAGATCGCTGTTTGTCCCGAGAATTCCTCCGATCGCCAGAATCAGGTTAATCGCAATAATATTTTTAATTCCAGGCAATGTGATGTACCAGCACTGCTGTCCTCTGTTTGCCCCGTCAATTCTTGCCGACTCATACTGGCTCTGATCGATCGATGTGATCGAAGAAATATACAGAATACTGCCAAAGCCGAATCCTTTCCAGACATTTGTGATCGTATAAATTGCAGGAAACGCCGGTGCCTGATCCCGCCAGTTCTGGTTCGGCAGCCCAAACACTGCAGAAAGGAAATTGCTGATCAGTCCCCCCTGATCGATAAAAGAAATCACCATGCCCGCTACGACGACCGTAGAGATGAAATAGGGCATATAGCTGGCTGTCTGCGCAATCTTTTTAAAACGGAGCCGCTTGATCTGGTCGATTAAGAGCGCAAACAGAATCGGGGCCGTAAATCCAAACAGCAGATTCATTCCACTCAGCACCAGTGTATTTTTAATCAGACGTCCGAAATATTTTCCTTCTACAAACCGTTTAAAATGCGTCAGGCCAACCCATTCCACTCCTTCACCCCAAAAAGGAGAACCTGGCATATAATCCTGAAACGAGATCACAAGGCCGAACATCGGTCCATAACAAAAAACAATAATCAGAAGAAAGACCGGAAGCATCAGTAAGTACAACTGGATATTCTCTCTGACAACTGCCTGGCTCATCTTTCCTTTCTTTTTTTTCGGTTTCCCCATGCTCTTTTTCCTCCCTTGCGTTGTTGATGGTTTTATTTTACTGGCCGCTCCTTCAGATCTCAATTTGAAAGTTTTTTGTTCATTATGAATTTTTTTTACTGCTCTGCATCCTCCATTGACACCCTTTCTTCTTTTTGCCACAATAAGGAAAAAGTGGAGAAAAGAGGTTTTAAAATGGAGTCATCTTTTAAAATATTACTGGTGGACGATCAACAGATTGTACTGGACGGTCTGAAAAAACAGCTCAACTGGTCCCGTTTTAACGGTCTCATCTGCGGCTGCGTTTCGGATGGAGCAGAGGCCATAAACTTTCTGCAGACCTGCCGTCCTGACGTTATCATCTCTGACATCAAGATGCCGCATATGGATGGAATTGAACTTGCCAGACAAATCAGCGAATCACCGATTTTATCCGGCATTCCTGTGATTCTTTTGTCCGGTTACCGCGAATTCGAATATGCCAAAAGTGCCATGCAGTATCATGTACAGCACTATATTTTAAAACCTGTCACCCGGCAGGAACTCGAACAGCTGGAAGATATTCTTACAGAATTATATAAAAGCAAGGAAGCCTCTCATCAGAAAATTCTTGCCCTGTCAGAAAGCAACTATCAGAAGGAACTTTTTGATGCGCTGCGCCATCACGATATCAGCTGCATTGAAGATTTTTTCCATTCTCCGCTTTACCATAACTGCATGAGCGATCCAAATCTCTGCAATTTGATGGGTACCAGGATTCTGACCACCCTGTATGACTATCTTGGGGAAATTCATTTTACAGAGCAATCTCTGCTCACTTCAAAAACACATACGCTGGAAACCTGGTATTCCCTTCCAAATCCGGCTTCCAAAGCAAATTATCTGGAAACTCTGTATTTTGATATTTTAAACCTGCTCTTATCACAGAAGAACAACAATACTTCCGCGCTGTACCGTTATGCGCTACAATATATCGACACGCACTATACTAACCCGGATTTTTCTATTTCTGCCATGGCGGACAATATGAACATCACGCTTTCCTGGCTGAGCACACTTTTCAAACAGCATGCCGGCAAAAACTTAAACAACTATGTAACGGAAAAGAGACTCGAGCGTGCCTGTCTTCTGCTTGCTTCTCCCTTATACTCAATCGGAGAAGTTGCCCATAAATGCGGATACGATGACGCTGGTTATTTTTCCTCGCTTTTCCGGAAAAAAATCGGGATGAACCCAACAGAATACCGTAATTGCCGTCTGTAATCAACCCGATATAGAAATCGCAATCTGCATCATTCTAGCTGCTGCATTCGGAAAGGAGATCTGTATGCGCCGAAAAATTTTTATTACATTGTGCAGCGTCCTGTCCGCTGTCTTTCTGACCTCTTATCTTTTTATATTTTTCCTGTTCCGTTCCGTCCTGTTTCAGGAGATCCGACAGCAGCAAATCAATCTGCAAAAATATAACGAAACCATTTTTACCAGCTATATTGATTCCTTCAGCATGGTTCCATTTCAGTTGGTCAACGACGAAGAAATCGGAGAACTCGCCAACACGAACAATAGTTCCTATCTGGATATGTTCCGTGCCCGGGAACTTCTGCGCAAAAAATTCAATAACTATCTCAATCAGCAGCTTTTTACCTCCAATCTCGACTGCCGTATTCTGTTTTACTTAAACGATACGCTTCCTATGGATTCCTATTGCGATGCCTATACGCTTTCTGAGCACGTTGCGCTGCGTACCTGTCAGGTTTATTCTTCCCGTCTTGTGAAAGATCAGGAATGGTATAAACGCACCGGAAAAATAACCTGGTCTCCCTATTTTTTCATCAATAAGGATACCGATGAACTCTGTTATTCCAAATATGTCTACAATTATGCGATAAATTCTTCCTCAGAGGGAATCGGAACTGTCGTGATCGCCATTCCGGAAAATGCTTTCCTCGAAAAAATTTCTGCCGGATCCATTACTCCGAACAGCAGATTTTTTCTGAGCAACGAATATCAGGAGCTTCTTTACGCTTCCAGCGAAGTTTCCGACAGCTTATTTCTCAGCGCGCTTTCCAAAAGCTCCGGACAGATCCTGCGCGATTCGACTTCCCATGAACGCTATCTGGTCAGTACTTCTTCCATGAACCAAGATCTTTTCCTCACCTTCCTGACCCCTCTTTCTGACATTGAGCAGATTGTAATTACCGCACTATTTCCCTATATCCTTTTTGTACTGATCACTTTTTTCCTACTGATCTGTGTTTTGTATCTGCTTTCCCGCAAAATCACCGAGCCGATAATTTCCCTGGCGGATCTGATCAGCACCATCGAGGATACCAGAACCTTTCAGACACAACGGTTTTCGGTTTATCACGACGCGGAGCTTCAGGTGCTTTGTCACAGTTTTACAGCGCTGATTCAACGGGAAAATCTGCTGATGGATCAGATTATCGAAGAAAACAGGCAAAAACGTACCGCCATGCTCCACGCTCTGCAGGCTCAGATCAACCCGCATTTTCTCTATAACGCACTCGATATGGTCAGCTGGCATGCCCTCAGTAAGGGCGAAGACTCCATCGCAGACATTGTTTCCTCAATTTCCAATCTGATGCATTACAGCATTTCCCGTCCGGATTCAACTGCCTCCCTTTCCCGGGAAATCGAAAATATCCGGGAATTTATCCGAATCTATCAGATGGAACGCCCCTGCGACATCCAGCTGATCCCGGATTTCTCTCCCGAACAAGCGGATCAGATCCCGATCCCCAAGTTTACCCTGCAGCCTCTCGTGGAAAATTCGATTCTGCATAATGCGAATCTCGACCATCTCACCATCCGGATTCAGATTCACAGGCAGCCTGATTGCACCGAGATTTCCGTTACAGACGACGGAATCGGAGCAGATCCGGAACAGCTGAATGCCTTTCTGCGTTATGAAAACACTTCCCTGACCGTCAGCAGCGGTTTTGGAATCCGAAACGTCAATGAACGCTTACAGCTCCATTTTGGCAACAACAGCCACTTATCCTATCAAAAGGATTCCGACGGGCATCTGACCGCTTCCCTGTTTCTGATGTCGGCACCACTTTCCTGAAAGTACAGTCAGGCATTTTAAAAGCGCTTCACGAATTATTTTTTCTCCGTGAAGCGCTTTCTATGTTTTCTGGACTGCAAGCAATCCGCCATTATAGGAACCTTTTCCTCATTATTAAATAAACAGCGTGCATCCCTGTTTCCGGAAATGCTCGATTTTTTCATCCAGCACACACTCTTTTATTCCGAACTTTTCTGCAAGACAGCTTTTACACAGAAACGATGTACTGCCCCGGTTGACAAATTTCCGATAAGCTCCCCGATCCAGCTGGGTCAGCTCCTTTCCGCATTTCATGCAGGTGTCCATTACAGATCAACGACCTTGCAGCGGTAGACTGCACAGCCGTAAGGCTCCAAGGCCTTACGGACCGTTCCGTTGAGCGAAGGCAGATCTTCCCCGGTCCAGACCTCCTTCATCTGCAGGGTTTTGCCGGTGCTCATCGGAAGACCGACTTCGTCCAGATTCAGATTTGCTACCACGCTTTCGTCCTTTAAGTTGAAGAAACCGATTGCCAGATCGCCATTGGAAAGCTGTCTGGAATAAATGAGGACATCGTCTCCACTCCAGATTCCGTCCAGACGGATCGGCTGACGGCACAGAGGATCCTGATTGATCGCAATCAGTTCTTTATTTTCCAGAATCTTCTTCGTCTCTTCGTTCATATTACGGATATCGCAGCCAATCATCAGCGGAGAGCCAAACAGCGCCCAGATTGAATAATGCGTTCTGTACTGAACGTCGTTGCAGCCGCTTAACCCAACATTTCCTTTGCCGTACATGCCTACAACCAGCATATCCATATCATTAAAGCAGCCGACGCTATGATACGGATGAAGCTTTGCCTGCTGTTTGGTCAGATCCTTGATCGATTCCCAGCTGTCGAAAATATCGCCGGTGGAACGCCACATGCTCGCGCCGGTTTCCTTAATCCATTCATGCGTCTGATCTGCGCCCCAGGAGCATGCGGAAAACAGGATATCCCTGCCGCAATTTTCCAATGCGATGCCCATTCTGCGGTATAAATATTTTCCCGGAATGATATTGCTGTGATAGCAGTAATCGTATTTCAAAAAATCCACACCCCAGGATGCAAATGTGTCTGCATCGATAAATTCATGCTCGAAGCTGCCTGGATATCCGGCACAGGTCAGGTTGCCCGCACAAGAATACATACCAAATTTCAAGCCTTTGGAATGCACGTAATCCGCAACCGCTTTCATGCCGTGGGGAAACTTCTCCGGATCTGCAATCAGACGGCCTTCCTCGTCTCTCTTTCTTAAAGACCAGCAGTCGTCAATGACCAGATACTCATATCCGCAGTCCAAAAGCCCCTGCTCCACCATTTTGTCCGCAGTTTCCATGATCAGTTTTTCATTGATATTCTCACCAAATGTGTTCCAGCTGTTCCAGCCCATCGGCGGCGTTAATTTTACCATACTCCTTGACCTCTCTTTCGTTATCCGTTATCGTGATTGTAGCATGACACTTTTGTTCTCTTCCATGGGTTTTTGTTGCAAATACATGGATTATTTATTCACGTCAGGACAATGCCGGAGGTATGTGCCCAAAGGCCGCTGCAGACTGTCTGCAGGAGGTTTTTAGACGTCATCCCCGGCATCCTGTAAATCAGGAGGTCTCTTTATGAATTCATCTGTTTTTGGGTCCGATTCCCAGCCCGGTCTCACCCTGCTTGCCACAGGCAGGCAGGACTGCAGCGATCTGCATTCCTGGGGACCCGGCATCCGCCCAGTCTATATCATCCATTATATTCTGCGCGGTCAGGGCTTTATCGATTATCATAAAAAAACTTTCCCCGTTCACACCGGCGAAAGCTTTCTGATTTATCCTTATGATACGATTCGCTATTATCCTGACCCGGGGAATCCATGGGAATATACCTGGGTGGAATTTACCGGAAAAGAAGCTGCCTCTCTGCTCGATCAGACCGCCTTTTCCCCTGCTGCGCCCGTCTGTCCCGCGATCTGCCCTGCCCGGCTCCGACAGCTTTTTGCCGATCTGCAGCCCCTCGATCTTTATCACCAGAACCGCAATGAAGCAACTGGCATACTCCGCACGCTGCTCGGTCTTTATGCCGATTATGCCCCGGCACCCGGTCTGCCCGACTCTCCTGCTTCGTCCCTTCTGGCAAATGCAGTTTTTCTGATCCGTTCCAATTTTCATCATGAGTACTTCCACACCGAACAGCTTTGTCAGATGCTCGGGGTCAGCAGAAGCACGCTCTACCGCGCCTTTCAATCTGAACTGAACATTTCTCCCGGCGAATTTTTATCGAATTTCCGCATTCATCAGGCATGCCGCCTGCTCGAGCTCGGCAATTCCGTCAAAACAGCTGCTGTATCCTGCGGCTTCTCGGATGCTTTTTACTTCTCCCGGGCATTCCACCGACGTATGGGCGTCTCACCGTCAGATTACCGCAGGCAGCCGCAAAAGCAGGACGCTGGAAGCGAATATTCGCGGCTGGTGTTCTGACCGGCGGAACGCACAGCCATGCGCTGCGGCACGGTCTGCAGGGCGACCTCTCCAAGTACAGCGCAGCGCCTCACCAACGCCGTTCCGTCCAATGCGGTTTCGCGCGCTGCAGCGTCTTCTGCCCCGATCAGTGGCTCTGCAGCTTTTCACCTGACCTCAAAGCCTTCCTCATAGCAAAGTTCGCGGTCCTCCTCTTCCACAAACTCTACGACAATCCTGCCACGCTGACTGATACGCTCCACAAACGAGTCTACCAATTTGGCCTGTCCCTGCAGCTCTGCTTCCACACGTCCATCCGTTAAATTTTTCACCCAGCCGGTCAGCTGCAGCTCTTTTGCCAGACACAGCGCGCTGTAGCGAAAGCCCACCGCCTGCACGCGTCCTGAAAAATAAATATGCTTTCGGATGCAGCCGGCTTTCTTCAACTGCTCCCGCTCTGTCTCCGAGAGTTCGCTTGCTAACTCTGTATCCCACTCCTCTGCGCATTTCGCTTCTGCAGACGGCTCTGGTTTTCTTCTTCCAGCTCTGGCAAAGAGTCTTTCCCAAAAGTCCATATATTTCCTTTCTCCTTTGTGGTGCGGTCCGGAATATGCCCGTACACAGTCCGTAAGTTCAGCGCTGCGTTCCGACATGTCCGCAGGCTACGTTCTATCTCAGATTTTCAACCGTGTCCGCAGACTGCGGAAAAAATCTTTCAGCATCTGGCTGCATTCTTCTTCCAGCACGCCCTTAAACAGGCTGACCTGATGATTAAATGCCGGTTCCTGCAGCAGGTTATAGATTGATCCTGCGCAGCCTGCCTTTGGATTCATGCAGCCGATCATAACCTCCGGAATTCGCGCCTGCACGATGGCTCCGGCACACATCTGGCAGGGCTCCAGCGTCACATACAATGTGCAGTCTTCCAGCCGCCAGTCACCCAGCTTTTTGCTCGCCCGCTTAATCGCTGTGATCTCCGCATGCGCCAGTGTGCTTTTGTCCGTATTTCGTCGATTATAGCCCCTGCCGATCACCTGTCCGTCATGCACGATCACGCAGCCGATTGGCACTTCGCCGAGTGCTGCCGCTTTTTTCGCCTGTCGGATCGCATCCTTCATATATTTTTCATGTATCGGGCGCTTTTCTTCCTGCTCCCGAAGCCACTGATCTTTTTTCGCCTGCTTTGCAGCCTGCCGCGCCGCTTCTTTTTCCTCTTCTGTACGGATTCTTGCCATAATTGCTCCCTGTGTTTCAAATATAAAATGTCAGCTTTTCATGATCTGTACCGAGAACGCCCAGAAATCTGCTGAATGTTTCCAGAAAAAGCATACCAGCCCCTTTTCATTCCCGCAAGTAGGTTTTTGCTGTCTGCCATTTTTCCGATCATTTCTCCCGCCGGTTCGACCACCCTTGCTTAAATCTCCACCCGCTTCATATAATACCCGTAATCGCCCGGCGATGCGGATTCTTTTTCACCCTCAAAGGCTTCGAATCCGAACATTTCCGCCACCATTTTTTCCCGGTCGTAAAAATTGCCGGGCACGCCGATATAATACTGCCATGCATCCTTTTGCCGGATTCTGCCCAGAATCAGATGACGGTAATTATAGTAGCCATGCAGCAGGAAGCTGTTATGTACTAACTTCTGGTATTCCTTGCACAGAACCACAAAATCCTTCGGCGCAATGGAAAGATATTCCCGACTGTCGCGGAACGGATGAATTTCCGGATACATCGTGCACAGCTGCTCCCATTTATCCGCGCTGCAGACCGGCTCACGCGATGGAGAGGACGGCGATTTCGGCGCAGCGGAAGGAAAAGGAATCGTCGGCTCGGACGCTGACACAGATGGCGCTTCCGGAGTGGGCTGCCGCTTCGTTGCCGCGAGCTCCTTCGCCATAGTGGATTGCTCTGTTGCCGCGGGCTCCTTTGACATGGCGGACTGCTCTGTTTCGGCAGGCTCCTTCGCCATAGTGGACTGCTCTGTTGCCGCAGGCTCCTCCGACATGGCGGACTGCTCTGTTTCCGCGGGTTCTTTCGGTGTGGACTGCTTTTCCATCTCGCTGCCGCGCCGCTCCGGATACGGAATAATTTCTCCAGCTCCGGGCTGCCGGGGTGAATTTATCTGCGATGACCGCGCCTCCATCTGTTGGAACGGATCCCCTTGTACCTGCGATTGCTGCTGCAGCTGCAGCGTCTCTTTCTGTGCCGGAATTTCGACCGGTTCGTGCCAGTTTGCAATCAGCATTCTTTTTCCGGACAGTAAAATCCGAAGCTGCGCAGTCTGCTGCCAGCTTTCCTCCCGGCTGTTATCCAATTCGCCCGGCTCCGGCATCCGCCACACCATGCAGCAGTTTCCGTTGCCGCCCTGCAAACTAATCCTTCCGACCGTTCTCTCATGTTCTTCCTGTAACCGAAACTCCCCGCAGTCCTTGCCCGGAAGGTTTTTAACTTTTACTTCCATCCGGTTGTGTCCGTTTTGTTCCTCTATTCTGACAAATCCGGCATTTTTGATTTTTACGCCGTCTTCCAGATAATCCAGATATGCGATTTGTTTTCGATATTCCGCCATGCCTGTCCTCCTTTTTCCATCCCATTCGTTTTTCAGAAAACCTGATAGTAACTTATGCCCCTACTCTGCATTTTATGATTCCTGTTCTGTATGGGTTGGCAAAATCATATACTCCGGTAACAGATATTCCTGCAGAATGGAGCTTTCCATGGCAAATGTTCTCGCACATCTTTCCTCCATCCTCATTCCTGCCGTGATCTTCTTCATCATCGGCTATGGGTGGATTCATAAATGCAATCTCTACGACAACTTTATAAACGGCGCAGCGGACGGTCTGAAAACGGTCGTCGGCATCGTCCCAACGCTCATCGGGCTGATGATGGCAGTCGGGATTCTGCGGGGCTCCGGGCTGCTGGATCTTCCGGGAAAGCTGCTGCAAAAATACGCCGCTGACAGTTCCATAAGCGGTATGTTCCCGGAGTTTTTCCCGCTCATTTTCATCCGCCTGTTTTCTTCTTCCGCAGCGACTGGACTGGTGCTTGATATTTTCAAAACCTACGGGACAGATTCTCTGGCTGGACGCATCACGTCGATTCTGATGAGCTGCACAGAAACCTGTTTTTACACGATGTCTGTTTATTTTATGACGGCGCGCGTTTCCAAATCCAGATATACGCTGGCAGGCGCGCTGCTTTCTACCGCCGTCGGTGTCATTATGAGCGTGCTGCTGGCATATCTGATGTAAATTTCCACAAAAACAGCGGACAGCTACGCATCGAACGATGTGTGACTGCCCGCCTGCAAACTATTCGTTACTGTTCACCCACGCCACTCACAATACAATAGATTGTACGCTCCGCAAACATTCTATTGTCATGAACCGCATCTTCGACGCTCTCTGCTGCTTTGCAGCTCATTTTTGCTCATAAAGTGGCACTATCTCCGGTCCATCACCCTGCAAAAAATCACTGCCGCAAACGTACTGACAAGTGTCGCCAGCACCGCAGGACCGACCACTGCGGCGGGACTGGCGCTTCCGTACTGGCTGCGATAGGCGATCATGTTGACCGGAATCAGCTGCAGGGACGAAATATTTAAAATCAGGAACGTACACATTTCATTGCTCGCCGTATCTTTTGGAACGTTTTTCAGATACCCCGTCTGTCTCCGTTTTTCTTCCAGCTGTGCAAGATCCTCCATCGCCTTTAAGCCCGCCGGAGTTGCCGCCCAGCCAAGTCCGAGGACGTTTGCAACAATATTGGTGGAAATTGACTCCCGCGCCGGATGATTTTTCGGAATCCGGGGAAATAAAAACGACACAAAAGGGCTGATGCCGCGCGTCAATGCAGCAATCAGCCCCGCCTGCTGTGCGATTTTCATCAGACCTGTCCAAAGTCCCATGATCCCGCACATCGTAATACATAAATCCACAGCTTCCCCGGCACTTTCCAGGGCGGCATTGGACACCGCCTCCAGATTTCCGGTAAAAGCTCCGTATAAGATTCCAAGAACAATCATTCCTGCCCAGATTGCATTCAGCATCGCGTTACCCGCTTTTCTTTCAGCCTATGCAAAACAGGAAGGCGTTATGCCTTTCCCTCCTCGATCGCAGCTTTGCGGCTGTTGATCTTACGGATAATTTCCATATCGAATTTAGGCTTTCTGCTATAGGTATAAAGACCGTTCATTTCCTGCTCTACATCGTACAGCTGGGTGTAGCAGAAGCCGAACATCTTCGGATTGTCCAAAAGCACATCCGTCAGACCCTTATAACGTGCAAGGAACTCTTCCTCGGTTCTGGGTCCGTCGCCGTAGCCCCAGCTGTCCTTATTCACGCCCTCAACATCCCACTTGATGCCGCCGTACTCGCTGATAAATACCGGAATACCGACAATCTGTTTCTGTCTCGGCGCATGGTTATCCCATGCCAGGATGCCGTCCTTTGCATAGCTCTCATAATGACTTGCGAACTCTTCCGGGTTCTGCTCGTAGTCGTGCAGATCGTAAATATCAGTAATAACATGGAAATTGCCGCTGGTATCAATGCAGGGTCTGGTCGTATCGTAGAGCTTCGTCATCCGATAGACAATTGCCAGAAGGTCGTCATCCTGCTTGCGCCCTTCATAATCCCATGTCTCGTTAAACGGGCACCAGCCGATGATCGCCGGATGATTGAAATCCCTTTCAACCGCTTCCATCCATTCAGGCAGGAAGTTTTTCAATCCATCCGGTGCGCTCGGATCCATCCCCCAGTTGCCCTGCTCGCCCCATACAAGATAACCCAGACGATCGCAATGATACAGGAAACGGGGCTCGAACACTTTTTCATGCAGACGCGCGCCGTTGAAGCCTGCTGCCATCGACAGCTTCACATCGTTTTCCAGCGCTTCATCGGTAGATGCGGTATAAATGCCGTCCGGATAAAATCCCTGATCCAGAACGAGTCTCTGGAACACGGATTTTCCGTTAATCAGCACCTTTTCCCCGGAAATTGTGACATTGCGCAGTCCGAAATAGCTGTGAACAGTATCTTTCCCAAAAGTAATTGTCAAATCATACAGTCTGCCTGCTCCAGCCTCCCACAGATGCACTTCGGAAAGAGGCAGCGTCACAACAACATTTCCGCCAGCAGTTGTGGTTTCCGCCTGGCCACAGCGTCTTCCTTCATAAAACGCTTCTGCGCAGAACGATCCGTCGCCGACAGTCACCGCTTCGATCGTAATCGTGCCTGCTTCCACGTTCGGAAAGAAGCGTGCTTTTTTCACATAATTTTCCGGCACGAACTCAAGCCAAACCGTCTGCCAGATACCGGTGGTTCTGGTGTATTCACAGCCATGGGAATAGTAGAGCCCACTCTGTTTGCCATGGGGCTGTTTGCCGCTTCTCAAATCGTCCTCTGCGTATACGGCGATATCGTTTGCACCGGCCTGTACATAAGCCGTGATATCGAATGTAAAAGAGGTATAACCGCCTTTATGCCGTCCAACCTCTGTTCCGTTGATCCATACGCGCGTATCATAATCCACCGCGCCAAAATGCAGCAGAACGCGTCCTTTTACCTCCACTTCGGTCAGTTCTACGGTCTTATGATACCATACGGCATCCATGTAATCCTTATAGCCGATTCCGCTCAGATCGCTTTCCGGGCAAAACGGAACGATGATCTTTTTCTCCCAATCCTTCTTTTCATAAAAACAACGGTCTACGCCGCTTTTACCAAAGTCGAAAGAAAAATCCCATTCTCCGTTTAAGTTTTTCCATGTGCTTCTTTCCCACTGAGGAAGCGGATGCTCCGGTCTGGGCATTGTGTTCATAATGATAGTTCCTCCTTTTATAAATCCCCTGCTCTGTTGTTGTGCCTGAAAAAGGAATATTTTTCCGGCATCTGTTCTTTTTCAGAATACACTCACACAAGCCTCCGAACAATCAAGAAAACACCATAAATTCCTGTAAAATTGCACAATCCTCTTTTTCCGTCAGATGCCCTCGCCATCAAATGCAGGAATAAAGCTTTCCTGCGCCGTTTCCTGATCCTGAATAAATCCGTTTTCGATTCCGTTTTCTATCGCGAAATCAATCAGAGCTTCGTATTCGTCCTCCGTCAGACGGCGCTGCAGACCTGTCAGGCAGGCTTGTGCAGATTCAGGCTGCGCTGCGCTTTTCTCCCGCAAGGGCTCTGGCGCCGCCAACTTCTTCTGCGTAAGCTTTGGCAGCGTCTTCTCCAGCACAGACGGAATCGGCGTGTACTGATTCATCAGACTGATATAAATCCGCTCCCCATAGGTTTTTAACAGATAGGAAAGCACTCTCTTCGAATCTGCCTCCTGTCCCGGCAGGGCGAGATGCCGCACGATAACGCCTTTTTTCATTAAAAATTCTGCGTCCTCGTCGGCTTCTTCACATGCATCATTCATCTGCGCCGCTAAAAGCAGCGTCCCATCCGGCGCTGCAAAAACCGGCTCGCCGACCTGTCTGACCATCTCTGCAATCGCCGCTGTTGCTGTTTCAAAATAATCCGGCGCATTCGAAAGCAGCCCGGAAAGCGCTGCAGATTCATATTTCAGATCGGGCAGATAAATATCCACAAGCCCGTCCAGCAGCTGCAGCGTGCTGACTTTTTCATAAGAGGAGGTATTGTATACAATCGGGATCCGCAATCCTTCCCGCTTTGCCGCCCGCAGCGCTGGAACAATCAGCGGTACAAAATGCGTCGGTGTCACGAGGTTGATGTTGTTCGCGCCCTTTTCCTGCAGTTCCAGAAAAATTTCTTTCAGCCGTTCCACCGAAATTTCCCGTCCGGCTTCTCCTGCCGCAATATCATGGTTCTGGCAAAACACGCACCGCATCGAGCAGCCGCCAAAAAACACTGCACCCGAACCTGCCGTGCCCGAGATGCACGGTTCTTCCCAGTAGTGCAGCGCTGCTCTTGCCGCCCGCAGCGTCCCCGTCTGCAGGCAGTAGCCGATCTGCCCCGCCATACGATTGACGTGGCAGTTACGCGGACAGAGTGTGCAGTCTGTCAGCAGCTTTTCCAGATTTTCCGGCAACGGTAGCGTCCCGCTGTTATCCTTTTTGATCGTTTCCACGTTTTATTTCCTCTTTCTCTTCGTCTTGATACAATTCCATTCCCGGGAATGAAAAACGAGTGAACTATAACTAAAAAACGCCCGGAGAAATTCTCTTCCTCCGGACGCCCATATTCTTCCGGGCTTCTCCCGAAAGACTGTTCTCTTTTTCAAAGACCGTGCGGCACGCTTCGAACCGAAACCCATATCCGTTACCTTTACAGTTAACTCCGCCAGGCACCCTTGCGGCACACGGGAATTTCTGTTTAGTGCTGCTTTGTTCCCAACCTGACACGGTTCACAGACACCCGTTGCGCAAGACCCAAACTTCATCGCCACTTGTAAAGGGCAGCAATATGAGCCAAAAGCCCTCGGCGTACCATCACCCCTGCTATAGCGGATTTCAGGTTCAGGGGGCCGCTGCTCCCCCGGCTGCACGGTGGTTACAGTATAATCATTTTCCTGAGATTTGTCAATGAGATTCCGTTCACTCATGGCTTCGTCTGCAAAAGAAGAGGCGATTCGCGACAATAGAATGTTTGCGGAGTGCGTATTCTATTGTACTACAAATGCTACAGGTGAACTGTACCCTCCATGCTGCATTGCACCGAACTTCTCTACTCTACGCGAGCAGTTCGATCAGTTCCTTCACTTCCAGCAAATCCTGCACACAGTAATCATAAATCTGACGAATTTCCTCGTCCGGCTGTACCATATCCGGCACCATAACCGCCGTCATTCCCGCAGCCGCAACCGCACGGATTCCGTTAAAAGAATCCTCGATTCCCATCGCATTTTCCGGCAAAACGCCGACTACCTCACAGGCTTTTAAATAAATATCCGGCTCCGGCTTACTTTTTTCCACCATATCACCGGAAACAATTTCCTGAAAATATCCGCTAAGGCCGGTGCGCTCCAGATGCTTTCTGACAAGCGGGCCTTTCGTAGACGATGCGATCGCCGTTTTGATCTGCTTTTCCTTCAGATATTCCAGCAGCTCCCTTACACCCTTTTTAATTGGAAGTTCCCGTTCCAGACTCTCCTGAAACAACGCCATAAACCGTTCCCGATATTTTTCATAGGGAAAGGTTCCATTCGGATACCAGGGCTCCTCCGTCTCCATAATATGTCTGCGAAGTGATGCTTCATTTCGTCCGCAGCCGCCATAGACTGCTTCCTCCGCCAGCGTGAGTCCCAGCTGCTTTGCCGCCTCAAAACAGCATTCGCAGCTCATTCGCTCCGTATCGAACAGAACGCCGTCCATATCAAAAATTACCGCTTCCAGCTTTTTCATTTTAATCCTCCATCACACCAGTCCCATTGTCCGGAAAATAAACAGCCATCCAGTCATCGTCAACGCAGAAAACAATGTTGTCAAAACAACGACGCTGGATGTCAGCGTGCCGTCGTGTCCCATATTTTTCGCCATAACAAAGCAGCTCACCGTGCTGGCAGAGCCGAGCATCACGATCAGAGCAATCAGATGCTCATGTGTATAGCCGAGCATCACGCCAATTGGAAGAAAAATTGCCGCCAGACCGATCAGCTTGATAAAGGTTGCAACAATCGCCGGTTTGATTTTTCCGGCAGCCTGCTTTAAATCGAACGAAGCACCCAGCGCCATCAAACCAAGCGGGGTCGCCAGAACGCCGACATTGGAAACCGTTTTGTCCAGAATTTTCGGCATCGGAAGGCGCAGTCCCGACCAGATCATACCGGCTAAAATACCGAGTATAATCGGGTTTGTTACAATTCCCTTTCCTGTCTTTAAAAGCAGCGCCTTGTCCACTTTTCCGCGCTCCGGCTTTAAAATCGACAGAATAACGACTGCCATCACATTGTAAAGCGGCACGGTTCCGATAATCATCAGCGGCGCCATTCCGGCGTTTCCATAAATGTTCTGAATGATCGCGATTCCCATCAGCGCCGCGCTGCTCCGGTAAGACGCCTGCACGAACTCGCCCTGAATGGATTTATCCTTTAATAAGAGGGAAATCAGGTAACAGATCCCGATTCCGAGAAATGTTGCAGCAAAACAGTACGCAACATAACCCATATCCCAGACTTCCGCAAGGTCAACTGTCGCCAGATCTTCAAACAGAAGCGCCGGCAAAGCCACCTGAAAGACAAATTTGTTAAGGCGTTTTGTAAAAAGCTCGTCTATCCAGCCGATTTTCTTAAACAGACACCCCAGCATCATCGTCAGAAAAATCGGTACCGTCGCATTCAGACAAAAAAGGAGATTTTCCATTCTTATAAAACCGCCTTTCCGGTCAGGTAAAAGTTCGACCATGCCCGGTTCCCTACAGCATCCTTTAATTCTACCCTTACAAACGTTTCATGCGGTTGGATCTCATAAACGGCTTCTTCCACGCATTCCCCGACTGTCGCGCGATCGTCCGACCATACCGCATCCGTGAAAAAGACAATTTCCTTCACCGGCGTGCTGTGCACGATCAGACTGTTATCCTTTTTCTCAATCCAAAAACGCGGCCCCTGGGATGCATAAAAACGCCCCTGAGCAATCGCTTCCAGGATTGCATCGCGGCTCAGCTCATCCGCCTGCACCATCAGGTAAGATTTTGTTTCGTCGCCTGTGTACTGATGCGCGTCGTCCGCTGCCATGCAGGGCAGCACATATCCCTGCGCTGCCAATTCATCCAGGATGATGCCCGAATAGGGTCTACAGTTCCACGGCACGCCCGACGTCGTATTATAAATCTCGCAGCCGTCCAGATCTTTTAACAGACGCACCTCGCTCGCCCGGTTCATCGACCACGCCGGATGTGCCAGAATTGCAATGCCTCCGGCTTCATGAATCCGATCGATCATCAGCTGCGCCTGCTTTTCTTGTAATTCCGGTCCTTTTTCCAGCTTCGGCTCCTTCTGCATACCGATTCCGACGACATGATAAATGCCGTCCCGGACATTGTTGCCAACGTCATATTCTGCCCCGCTCAAAAGCAGAAAATTTTCCTCCTGGCGCTCTTCTCCCATAAACCAGTGATCTGTCAGGGCAAGAAAGTCGTAGTCTTCCTCTCGATACAGCCTGATAACTTCTTCCGGCGACAGACGACCGTCAGAATTGGTGGAATGAGTATGGAGATTTCCTTTATACCATTTTTTTCCGAATTGATCTGTTATCATAGATTCTTTTGTTCCCCTTTTCTTTTTGCTTCGATCCGTGCTCCCACACCGGGAGCCTCGTCATGTGATTCCCGTTTGAACACTTTTCATGCTCTCATCGTAGTGTAGCATGACGATTTTTGATCTGCAAGTCCTGCTTTCCTGTTCCGTCGAATCTTCCTGAGACCTGCCTTGCATCTTTCTCCTGTTTTGCTTATAATAGGGATAAATACGTCCCTACTATTTGTTTTAGGAGGTACTATGGATTCGAAAGACCTTTACAAAGAACTGGAAAAAGATAACGCTGCCCAGATCATTCTCGCCCTCTCAAAGCTCTACAACCAACTGCGCCAGCAGCGGCTGGTCAAATGGGTCGAAGCCTATCCGGAATACTGGCACATGCTCTGTAATCCTGCTTCCCCGGAAACGGCCCGAAGCGTTACGCCCGAAATCGCCGAGCAGGTAATGAAAACTCTGCAGGAATACGATCAGACCGAGCTGCAGATGGTCTGGCTCTTCCGCTATGGAACGCTGCTCGATGTTTTCGGAAATGCTACGGATGAAAAGATACAATAGAATGCACGCTCTGCGAGCATTCTATTGTCATGAATAAAAAACGGCGCATATTTTTCCAAAATTTTGCTATTCTATTTTCTTCCAAAATAAATTTGAATTTTTTTACGAAAAAGCTTGCCAAGCAGAAGAAACTGTGTTATTATAAATTTCGTCGCTGAGATACATCAGCGAGAGAAAAATGCGACAGTAGTACAGTTGGTAGTACGCCACCTTGCCAAGGTGGAGGTCGCGGGTTCGAGCCCCGTCTGTCGCTCTTCTAAAAAGCCAGTAAATAAGCGGTTTCCGAGGATTCGGTAGCCGCTTATTTTTCGCATTTTCCATCAGTAACAACGTTCCGAAAATCATATTCCATCTTTCCTCTCATTTCTGCGCACGCTTTTTTGTGCATACCGAGTTTGCGTCAAGTGCACGCAAACACAAATCTCGTTCTTCCCCCTACATTGACAACTAACTATAGGAATGCTAGAATAATTTGGCATAAGGCATAATTGAATAAATGCGTAAGGTGTCAGACCATATGCGTCTGGTGAAAAGGGAAGCGGGTGCAAATCCTGCGCGAACTCGTCACCGTGATTCGCAAGCGACGGCTTATTACCACTGGGAGACCGGGAAGGGAGTCGAAGCGTCAGAGCGTTCAGTCGGGAGACCTGCCTTTCGCAGTACAGGAATGAAAAGTTACCGTTCACCCGCGCCATTCGCAAAACCCGCGTCTTCGACGCTCTCCGCTGCTTCGCAGCTCATTTTTGCTTACAAAACGCTACGAGTGAACAGTAACAATAAAAATTCATGCCACGAGAAACTGGCAGTACGAAATCTGCAAAATCAGAAACACTTCTGGTTTTATTTTGTTGCGCTCCGAGATTCGAAGCTATGGCTCCGCTCTATGGAGTTGATTCAGCGATCAGACTTTGCACATTTCGCCTTTCTTCTCTTTTTTCAACGGCATCTGAACGAAAATTTCCCGTATCACTCATTTATCGCCATATCCACACACTGTTGGGACAAAATTTTATTGTCCTCTGATACCGGATTGCCCGACGCCCGTCGTTTCTGCAATCCGAACCCATTCCCAAGGAGGAACTTATGAAAAAGAAACTGATCGTACTGATGTTATCCATGTCAATGACTGCTGCGCTGGTTTCCGGATGTGGCTCTACAGCTGAAACCGCTGTGGAATCCACCGCAACTGAAACTGTGCAGGAAACTGCGACAGAAGCGGAAACCGCTGACGCAGAATCTGACCAGGAAGCCGCAGACAAAGTAGCTGCCCTGATCGACCAGATCTATGTTCAGGAAAGAAACGATAACACCGATGAACAGTGTGCCGAAGCAAAGGCAGCATGGGATGCGCTGACGGATGCTCAGAAAGAACTGGTAGAAGGCGAAAACGCCGATCCCGATTATTTCGGAAGAGATACCGGCGACGCTTCCAAGGATGATCCCTTAAACGCAGATGAGATCGGGGAAAACGAACTGCTTGTTGTAAGCTTTGGTACTTCCTTTAACGACAGCCGTGCAGAGGATATCGGCGGCATCGAAAAAGCACTGCAGAAAGCATATCCCGACTGGTCCGTAAGACGTGCATTTACTGCCCAGATCATCATCAACCATGTGCAGGCACGGGATGGTGAAAAAATCGACAACATGGATCAGGCACTGCAGCGTGCTGTTGATAACGGTGTAAAGAATCTGATCGTACAGCCTACTCATCTGATGCACGGTGCAGAATATGACGAACTGAGCGAAGCGGTTGCAAGCTACAGCGACAAGTTTGAATCCGTATCCATCGCCGAGCCTCTTCTGGGTGAAGTGGGCTCTGCAGACGATTCCGTAAACAGTGATAAAGAAGCGGTTGCAAAGGCAGTTACAGCAGAGGCAGTAAAAACTGCAGGCTACGAAAGCCTTGACGCTGCAAAGGAAGACGGAACTGCTTTCGTATTCATGGGACACGGAACCTCTCATACCGCAAAAATCAGTTACAGCCAGATGCAGAACCAGATGAATGCCCTCGGATATGACAATGTATTCATCGGCACTGTAGAGGGTGAACCTGAAGATACTGCATGCGAAGCAGTGATCGAAAAGATTCAGGAGGCAGGCTACAAGAAAGTAATTCTCCGTCCTCTGATGGTTGTTGCCGGCGACCATGCAAACAACGATATGGCTGGCGACGATGATGACTCCTGGAAGAGCCAGTTCGAAGCCTCCGGCGTATTTGACAGCATTGAAACCCAGATCGCCGGTCTTGGACAGATCCCTGTCATCCAGGATTTATATGTTTCCCACACACACGCTGCTATGGAAGAGCTCGGCACATCGGCTACATCCAGCTCTGACACTACAGATGCTGTCCTGGAAGATGGAACCTATGAAGCAGAGTTCAAAACTGACAGCGGCATGTTCCATGTAAATGAAGCAAACGACGGAAAAGGTGTCCTGACTGTAAAAGATGGACAGATGTCCATTCATATCAGCCTGACCTCCAAAAACATCGTAAACCTGTTTGTCGGCAAGGCTGCTGACGCAAAAAAGGATGGTGCAGAGCTTTTACAGCCCACCACTGATACCGTAACCTACGATGACGGCACGACCGAAGAAGTAAACGGATTCGATGTTCCGGTAAAAGCGCTGGATAAAGACTTCGACCTCGCCCTGATCGGAACCAAGGGAAAATGGTACGATCATACCGTCAGCGTTACCAACCCGGTAAAGGTTGACTAAACCCCAAGCCTGCTCCGACAAAACACACTAAGTTTATACAAGCATTAGAATTCCCGTAAAGTGTGCATTCTAATGTCATGAATCCAAAAAGACCGCAGAACCCGTACAAACAATGTGCACGTTCTGCGGTCTTTTTTGTTTTCTATGAACCCTGTAGAGCGTTTTTTACAGTTCTACACAGCATGCGCCGTCCTTCAGCTCAGCCTCAAAGGTCTTTCCAAGGCAATGAACCTGTACGCGCTGATAATGCTTTTCATAGCCATCATGAACACAGGCTACGGTCAGCTTTCCGTCTTTGAGTTCGCAGTGATACTGATTGTATACACCATCGCGGTATGCAAAGCTTTCGCCGTCATCCTGGAAATGATCCCAGCTTCCTTCTCCGGGATACACTTCCAGCATCAGCACCTGATTGGTATCCTTCTCGCCCACGTAATTCTGCTCCGGCCATACCGGCAGCACTGCGCCTGCTTTTACATAGAGCGGGCAGGTATCCAGCGGAGCATCCCGCAGGATCCACTGTCCCTGATCGCCGGAAATCTTTTCACCTGTCCAGTAATCATACCAGGTTCCTGCAGGCAGATAAACCATCTTCTTGCGATCGCCCTGGGTTACAACAGGCGCAGCAAGCAGATTCGGGCCTGCCAAAAATTCTGTATTGCACTCCTTTGCTACTTCATCCTTTTCATAATGAAGCACCAGGGAACGCATGATCGGCAGTCCGGTCTTTTCTCCGGTAAAGAACAGGTCATAATAATACGGAATCAGATGATATCGAAGCTGCGCTGCTTTCCGGTAAATATCCACGGTTTCCTGATCGAATCTCCAAGGCTCCTGATACCGTGTTCCGATTGCGGAATGATTCCGGAATAACGGAGAGAAGCATCCAACCTCTACCCAACGACACATCAGCTCTTTTGTACAATCCGAACCGAAACCGCCCACGTCTGTACCGACAAAGGACATTCCGCTCATACCAAGGTTGCACAGCTGCGGGATCGCCATCTGCAGATGCGCCCAAATGCTGTGATTGTCGCCTGTCCATGCGGTGCTGTATTTCTGCGTGCCGGCATAGCAGGCTCTCGTGATGACAAACGGACGTCTGCCGTCCCGCTGCTTTAAGCCCTCGTAGGTTGCCTTTGCCATGTTATGGCCATAAACGTTGTGCATTCTCGCGTGGTCGCTCTTTTCGTCCTCATCGGTAAACACAACGTCCTGCGGCAGCTCCCCGCGGAAGCTTGCCGGCTCATTCATATCATTCCATACGCCGCGTACGCCTTTATCTACAAGGAACTGCTGATTCTCGCCCCACCAGTCACGCACTTCTTTTTTGCCAAAATCCGGATAAACCGCATCTCCCGGCCATACTGCATTGACATAGATCTCACCCTCCGGCGTCGTTGCAAAATAGCCGTTCTCCACACCTTTGTCGTAAACAGAATATCCCTCTTCCAGCTTTACACCAGGATCAATGATGGTTATGATCTTGATGCCGTCCTTCGCCAGATCTGCGATCATCTTTTCCGGATCCGGATAACGTTCCTTATCTGGTGTCCAGGTAAATACCTTGTAGTGATCCATATAATCGATATCCAGATGAATGGCATCGCAGGGGATTCCGCACTCTCTCATGTGGGAAACAACATCCCGGATTTCTTCCTCAGACATATAGCTCCAGCGGCACTGATGATAGCCCAGGGTCCACTTCTGCGGAACCGGAACCGTACCTGTCAGATAAGTATAATTGCCAAGCACCTCCGGCATACTCTCGCCGGCGATCAGATAATAATCCAGATTGCCGTCTGCAGCACCATACCAGTAATATTCCTCCGATTCCTTGCCCATATCAAAGCAGGATCTGTAGGTGTTATCATAGAACAGGCCAAACACTGCATTTTTATGTAAGGTAATAAAAAACGGAATAGATTTGTAGAGGGACTTGAAATTGTCCATCTGCGGAGCCGGATCATCCGTATTCCACATCACATATTCATAGCCGCGCTTGTCCATAAAGCCGGTCTTATCACCAAGTCCGTAAAAGGCTTCGTCACCCTCAAGCTGCTTGACAACCTCTACCGCTTCCGTGCGCTGCTCCTCTACACTGTGTCCCTCTGCTTCTTTTAATGCCTTCAGTTCATCACTCAGACCAGCGCAGATCTTTCTGCTGCCCCGGTAGTCCCGGCACAAAACGGTGCCGTCCGCTTTATAAAAATCGACCTTGAAATCATCGTAAATCCGTGCAGTCACTGCATCTGTGGAAATTTCTACTGCACCGTCTGCTTCTGCCGCCGTAAAATCAACTGCAACAGACTTGTCTCCCTCAATGGCCTTAGAGCGATGCTCTTCACTCACCACTCCCGAAAATACATTAAAAATCTCCGGTGTGAGGATCTCCACGCGTCCCGTTCGTTTCTCAAACTGAAAAACAACACGATTGCCCTGCTTTTCCCAACTGCATAATTTTCCGAATTCCATCAGTCTTTTGCCTCCTTTACAGAACTGTCTTTTTTCTGCTTGGGTTCTGTTTCTGTCTCTTTTTCTTCTTCCGGATCCTTCGGCTTTTCATCCTCCTGCAGATCTTCCCACTTCACTCTGGCGTAAACAATATTCTGCTTGCGAATAGAATCTGCCAGCGCCTTTGTCAGGTCACTCTTTATCAGTCTCCAGCGCCAGTTCGTGCCGAGCGTTGACGGGAAATTGATTCTTGCGCTGTTATCCAGCCCCAGATAGTCCTGAATTGGAATGATACAGGTATCCGCCACAGAAGCGATGGTGGTACGAACCAGCTCGGATGCCAAAACCTGTTTGCTCTCTGTAGGACGGTTTAAGTATGCCCGCACCATCTGAACCTCTTCCGGCTTAATGCTGGACAGCCAGCCCAGGATCGTCTCATTGTCATGGGTGCCAGTATAAGCTACGCAGTTATGCTCATAATTATGCGGCAGATAATCACCTGCGCCGCTGGAATCTCTGGAATCGAATGCAAATTCCAGAACCTTCATATTCGGATAGCCGCTTTCCTTTACCATTCTGCGGACAGTATCCGTCACATAACCCAAATCCTCTGCGATAATAGGTTTTTCACCGAGACGTGCTTTAATCACCTGAAACAGCTCAATACCAGGACCTTTTTCCCAGTGACCATTCACCGCGGTTTTGTCCTTTGCAGGGATGGAGAAATATTCATCAAAGCCTCTGAAATGGTCGATTCTGACAACGTCATACAGTCTAAAGCACCAGGAGATTCGTGTTACCCACCAGTCATAGCCGGTATTTCTGTGATGATCCCAGCGATACAGCGGATTGCCCCACAGCTGTCCATCTGCAGAAAATCCATCGGGAGGACAACCTGCAACTGCGGCGGGTTTTCTCTCCTGATCCAGCTGGAACATCTCAGGATGTGCCCAGACGTCCGCGCTGTCATATGCCACATAGATCGGAATGTCACCAATGATCTTCAGTCCCTTATCATTGGCATATTTTTTAAGTTTCTGCCACTGTGTAAAAAACAGATACTGAAGCCATACATAAAAGCCGATCTCTTTAGAATAGTTGGTCTTGTAATACCACATCGCATTATCCCAGCGATAGCGAATATCCTCTGCCCACTGATCCCAGCTGTTTCCGCCAAAAATATCCTTCACTGCCATGAACAGGCCATAGTCATCCAGCCACCAGGCATTTTCTGTCCAGAATGCTGTAAACTTCGGGTCAGGCTTCTCCAGGCTTCTCTCATATGCCAGCTTTAAGAGCGGCATTCTGTTTTCATACAGTTTTCCATAATCAATATCTCTGGCCGCTTTGCCGCAATCGCAGGCTTCTACCTCTTTTCTGGTCAGAAACCCGGCTTCCACCAGCTCCTCCAGATCAATAAAATACGGGTTGCCCGCATACGTAGAAAAGGACTGATACGGGGAGTCCCCATAGCTTGTCGGTCCCAGCGGCAGGATCTGCCAATACTGCTGTCCTGCCAGCTTCAAAAAATCCACCCATTCATATGCTTCCTTGGAAAAGCAGCCGATCCCGTGCGGAGACGGAAGACTGAATACCGGAAGCAGCACACCGCTTGTTCTCATACCTGTTCCCTCTTATCTTCCTAATATTGTAATAGACACCGGTTCTGCCCATACAGAACCTTCCAGCTCTTTTATCTGCTCTAATTTCGTGTCCTCTTTTATTTTAAACCGTGTTCCATCTGTAAGCAACTGCCACTTGCCCTCCAAGGCAAAATAATTTTCAGAAGGCTCCTGTTCCGGATCAGAGCCTTTCCCGCCCGGAAGTCGAAATTCCACAGCTTCCTTATTCGCGTTGTAAATAATAAACAGCTCCTGCCAGGGCGCAACGTTGTCTGTGAGGACGCTTTCTGCTGCAGCCTCCGGCTCAGCCCCTGTCCGGATGATAAAGGCTACGCAGCCTTCCGGTGCGTCCACAAAGGAGATCTGATCCAGCACCTCCAGGCTTCTCTGCCTCCATGCCGGAAAACTCTTTCGCAGCAGGATCAGACCGCGGTAAAACTCCGCCAAATCCCGGTATTCATGCATCCGGGTCCAGTCTAGCTGATTCACCTTCGCCGCGGAGCGATAGCTGTTGTCGTCACCGTATTTCGTACGCGCCGCTTCCTCTCCCGCCTGTAAAAACGTAATCCCCAGGCAGGTAAAATAAATTCCCGCGGCAAGACGGTTCTGCGCCAGCGCTGCTTCATTATATGCGCCAAAATCCGGCTCCATGCTGTCCGTCAGCGTATGCACCAGCTTGTCCCACAGCGTATAATTGTCATGGGCTGAGACATAGGAAACAGACTGGTGTGCAGACGATGGCTGATAACCGCCCATTCCGTCACAGAATCCCAGCACACTGGAACGAATCTGAGTCTCCAGTCCCTTTGCTCCGTTGACAAAGCCAGTCTCCTTGACTTCAAAAACACTGCCCTTAATGCTGTCCCGAATATCATCATTGAAAAATCCGATTCGGTCAGACAAAAGGGCTGCGTTGCATTTCAGCGCCTGCTCATAGCCTGGCTGAATCGCAGTCTTGCCTGCCGTCCACGGTTCGCCGTACATCAGAATTTCTTTTCCGCCCGGCAGACGATCCAGTGCCGCACGGATCTCATTCATTGTCTCCGTATCATGCAGTCCCATCAGATCGAACCGGAATCCATCCACATGATATTCCTTTACCCAGTAGCAAATACAGTCGATCATATATCTGCGATACATCCTTCTCTCACTTGCCGTATCGTTGCCGCATGCGGAGCCGTCTGAAAAGCTGCCGTCTGCCTCCTGTCTGTAAAAATAATACGGAACAGTTTTCTGGAAAACAGAGTCTATGCTGAATGTATGGTTATAAACCACATCCATGATCACCCGGATTCCCGCGCGATGCAAGGCCTGGATCATTTCACGGCATTCCCGCACCCGTACTTCTCCATGATACGGATCGGTCGCATAGGAGCCTTCCGGTACAAAATAGTTCATCGGATCGTACCCCCAGTTATACTGGAGCTTCTTTCCGGTTTCATCTACCGAACCATAATCATACATCGGTAATATCTGGACATGAGTGACACCCAGCCATTTCAGCCAGCTCATGCACGTCGGGTTTCCTGTATTTCCATCCAGACAGGTATCCTTTTCTGAGAACGCTTTATATTTCCCTCGATTTTCTTCCGAAACACCGCTGTGGGGATCGTGGGAAAAATCGCCTACATGCACTTCCCAGACAACGGGTGCCGGAGCCTTTGGCAGCTTCTCCTGATCTTTGTCCCAGCCCTCCGGCTCAGCTTTTTTCAGATCGATCACCATACTGCGCTGTCCATTTACTCCGGCGGCCTTTGCGTAAGGATCTGCAGTTTCCTGTGTCTGACCGTCCGCCGTTACCAGCCAGGTATAATAAACACCTGAAAGATCTCCGCTTTTATGCACACGGAAAACGCCTTTTTCTGTGCGTACCGCTTCTGTCCGGTCAAAGGGCTCTGCTGCACCCTCCTCTGCGCTTCCTGCCCGATACAGCAAAAGCTCTGCATACTCTGCCGTCGGGGCCCAGAGTGCAAAGTCTGTCCCCTGCGTCTGATAAACCGCCCCAAGGTCATCGCCCCCATATTCATAGGCTTCTTCAAATTCCTGCGAAGAAAACAGCTCTCGCCATTCCCCCGGCGTCCGTTTCTGTGTTACATTTTCCATTTTCCTGCTCCTCCTGATCAAAATTGCTGTCATTCTCTAAAAACCGTACATAAAATAACCGGTCTATCCTTTTTATTGTAACAAAAGAAATGGAAGAACTGCAACTGCCCCGGCATGTTGAAATTCTTCCATTTCATATCAATTTTTTATGATTTTTACAAAATCAATCTTTTTCTGTCATTTTTCCGGAAAATCTGCTTTAGATCACCTTCGACAGAAACTCCTGCAGTCTCGCGTTTTTCGGATGATCGAAAAATTCTTCCGGCGTGTTTTCCTCTTTGATCCTGCCTTCATCCACAAACAGCACTCTCGTGCCGACTTCCCGGGCAAAGCCCATCTCGTGGGTAACGACCACCATTGTCATACCCTCGTGAGCCAGATCCCGCATTACACTTAAAACCTCGCCAACCATCTCCGGATCAAGCGCGCTGGTAGGCTCATCAAACAGCATGACATCCGGATGCATGCACAGAGAGCGAACGATGGCGATTCGCTGTTTCTGACCGCCGGACAGCTGTGCCGGATAAGCGTTTGCTTTTTCTGCAAGGCCGACACGTGCCAGCAGCTCCATCGCTTCTTTTTCCGCTTCTGCTTTGGACTTTTTTAACACCTTGATCGGTGCCAGCGTCATGTTTTCCAGAATCGTCTTATTTGCGAACAGATTAAAATGCTGGAACACCATTCCGATTTTCTGACGATATTGATTCAAATTGCTTTTCGGATCTGTAATTTCTTTTCCTTCAAATAAAATCTCGCCCGAGGTCGGCATTTCCAGAAGGTTTAAGGAACGCAGAAAGGTCGATTTACCGGAGCCGGAGGGACCTACAATAACGACTACCTCACCCTGGCGGATCGTCGCATCAATATGATCCAGCACCTTCGTCGGTCCAAAGGACTTGCAGAGCTGTTTGATTTCAAACAGAACCTGTTTTTCCTGTCCGTTATCGCTCATTGACACGCATCCTCCTTTCCAGTCTGCTGATCAGAGCTGAAAGTACACTCACACTGACCAGATAAATCAGAGCTGCCGCAAACAACGGCATATAAGGCTCATAGGTCTGACTTCTGACGGTATTCGCACCGTGCGTAACATCCGTCAGTGCAATGTAACCGCAGATAGACGTCTCCTTTAACAGGGTAATGAACTCGTTGCCCAGGGCAGGCAGGACATTTTTAAATGCCTGGGGGATAATAATATACCACATCGTCTGCACATAGGTCAGTCCCAGGCTTCTGCCTGCTTCAAACTGCCCCTGATCCACAGACATGATACCGGAACGGATAATCTCCGCTACGTATGCGCCGGAGTTGATTCCGAAGGTCAGAATCGCAACCAGCCGCTTGCTGACATCCACAGAACCGAACACGATGTAATACATGATCAGCAGCTGGATCATTGCAGGGGTTCCGCGGATAACCGTCAGATACAGCTTACAGATCACATTCAGAATTTTAACCACCAGTGGAGGACGGTCCAGCTTATCTGCAGACGACCGCACCACTGCGATCAGCACGCCGATGACAACGCCCAGAATAACAGCGAAAAAGGAAACAACATAAGTTGTTCCCAATCCGTTGGTGAAGTACTTCCACCGATTATCGGTTATAAAGTTTGCAATAAATTTGAGTTTAAAATCTTCCATATTATAATTGCTTTCCGATTATCTCTTGTAATTACTTTGTTACAATGATCACCTGGCTTGCTGTTGCATAGGTATCTGTGAAGTCTACGCTCAGCTTACGCTCATCTGTTACCGTCATGCCTGCTGCACCGAAATCAGCCTTGCCGGAAACAACTGCATTGACGATTGCATCAAATTCCATGTCCTCGATCTTTAAGTCATAACCAAGCACGTCACAGACAGCCTGCGCGATATCAGGATCGATGCCGACAACCTTCTGATCCTCATAATACTCATAAGGCTCAAATGTTGCATTGGTTGCCATAACCAGTGTGCCGTTGGAACGGTCTACACCTTCCGGAGAGGTATAAGGATGCTGTCCTGCCTCATCACCGATGTAGTTGGAAACGATAGCATCCAGCGTACCGTCTTCCTTTAACTGAGTAAGCGCTTCGTTAATCTTTGCAGTCAGCTCGCTGTTGTCTTTGTTGACACACATTGCATATTCTTCAGAAGAAAGCTCTTCGTCCAGAATCTGTAAATCATCATTCTTTTCCACAAAAGCCTTTGCGGGATTGTAGTCGATCACTACGCAATCGATCTTGCCCTGCTTTAATGCCTGAATTGCATCTGCGCCCTTGTTGAAACGTTCTACAGTAGAACCGTCGTTCTGTTCATATTCCGTTGCCAGCTGATCACCTGTTGTACCGAGCTGAACACCGATCTTCTTGCCAGCCAGATCAAAAGCAGCGGTATCTGTGCTTTCTGCTTCTGTGGAGGCTGCTTCATCGGTCTCTGCAGCTGCTGTCTCTGCCGCAGTGCTTTCTGCTGCAGTCTCTGTTGCCTGTACTGTTGTCTCTGTGGATGCAGAAGAACCACATGCTGCCAGAGAAGCAACCATGGCTACTGCCAATACGCTTGTCAGTAATTTTTTCATTTTCATTTTTCTTCTCCTCATTTCTGCGCACGTTTTTTGCGCATGCCGAGTTTGTGTCAAGTGCGCGCAGACACAAATCTCGCGATTGAAAAATCTTATTTTTCAATCTTCTCCTCTGATGTCTCCTTATTATATCTTTAGATTTATTTTTAAAGACATCTTTAAACGGGATTTTCTTTTCCGTTGCAAATCCGTTTCATGACATCTATACTATCACACTTCCTTTAAAAATCAAGTATAAATTTTCACAAAATATTCACTTTTTTACCTCTTTCTTGTATAAATATTCACCTGTATGTATATTATTCGTCGATATACATTCTATATGTATATTTATGTGTATTACACCTCGAAGCGCTCCACAGGCATCCGGGTCAGGGCTTTTGACTCCGACATCCTTTTACACAACCTTTACCCATTCCTAACCGGATCGTGATATCTTGCATTGCTCAAATGACTTATCATAAGTCTCGCAATGAGGCAGACAGCATATGGCTTCAGGCATTCACTATATTTCATTCATCAGCCCGGAACAGAATACTTCCGGCATCAAGGAGGAGAAACATTATGAAAAACAAACTGATCGCACTTCTTACAATGAGCGCACTGGCAGTTGGCACTCTGGCAGGCTGCGGCAATACTGCTGCAACAGATACTGCAGCAAGTGCAGCTGACACAGCAGCTGAACCCACCGTCGAGGCTGTCAGCACAGTAGCTGACGAGGCTGCTGACACAAACGCAGACAAATATGCAGACCTTTCCGGTTCCGTCAGCATGTCCGGTTCCACCTCCATGGAAAAGCTGGCAAACGCAGTTGCAGAAAGCTTCATGGAAAAATATCCCAACGTGACCGTAACTGCTGAGTTCACCGGTTCTTCCGCAGGTATTGAAAGCGTCCTGGCAGGCAGCGTTGACATCGGTAACTCTTCCAGAAACTTAAAGGACGATGAAAAGAGCGCAGGCGCAGTGGAAAACATCGTCGCAATTGACGGTATCGCAGTAGTTGCAGATCCTGCAAACAAGGTAGAAGACCTCACAAAGGATCAGCTGGTTTCCATCTACACCGGTGAAACAAAGAACTGGAGTGAGGTTGGCGGAGACGATCAGGCGATCGTTGTTGTTGGTCGTGAGGCAGGCTCCGGTACAAGAGGTGCATTTGAAGAGCTGCTGGACATCGCAGATGCCTGCGTTTACGCAAACGAACTGGATTCCACCGGTGCCGTTATGGCAAAGGTTGCTTCCACCCCCGGTGCGATCGGTTATGTTTCTCTCGATGTTGTAGATGATTCCGTAAAAGCTTTGAAGCTCGATGGCGTAGACGCAACGGAAGAAAATATTAAGGCCGGTAACTACGCACTGTCCAGACCCTTCGTAATGGCAACGAAAGGTGAAATCTCCGAGCAGAAGACCGAAGTACAGGCACTGTTTGATTACCTCAGCTCCGATGAGGGCAAGGCTCTGATCAAATCCGTTGGCCTGATCACGGTTGACTGACAACATTTCTTTTCCAAAACACTCCCTGCTGGATGCAGGCCCGGCAATGTCGGACCTGCATTTTCCGGTATTCTGTGCTTAACCGCATGGGAGATAACCTTTGATGAAAGGCAGTCTTCTGCAGGCTGCCTGCGGAATGGAGATTTTTATGAATTCTATTATCGGCAATAAAAAAGCAAGATCCGCGGTAGAACAAACTGCTGAGATCATTTTTACCATCTGCGCATTTTTCGCCGTTCTTGCAGTCATTTCCATTACAGTTTATATGTTTTTAAACGGTACTCCCGCCCTTACAAAGGTGGGTCTTACAGAGATTCTGTTCAGCACAGTATGGAAGCCAACCGCTGCAGATCCCAGTTACGGCATTTTATACGTCATTCTGACCTCCATCGTCGGCACAACCCTTGCGATCCTGCTGGGCGTTCCCATCGGCGTCCTGACTGCTGTTTTTCTTGCAGAAACAGCGCCCAAGCCCCTCTCTAAAATCGTCCGCCCCGCCATTGAGCTGCTCGCCGGTATCCCTTCCGTTATCTACGGTCTGCTCGGTATCCTGTTGCTGTGCCCTGCAATGTATAAACTCGAGCAGAAAATCTTTGCAGGCTCTGCGACCCATCAGTTTACCGGCGGTGCAAACCTTATTTCTGCCGTGCTTGTCCTTGCGATCATGATCTTGCCTACTGTTATCAACATCAGCGAATCCGCCCTCCGCAGCGTTCCTGCCAGCTTAAAGGCGGCCTCCCTGGGTCTGGGTGCTTCCAGGATCCAGACAATTTTCCGTGTAACGATCCCGGCAGCCAAATCCGGTATCGCAACCGCCATCGTCCTCGGTGTCGGCCGTGCGATCGGTGAAGCAATGGCAATCAGCCTTGTATCCGGAAGCAGTGTCAACGCCCCTCTGCCCTTTCACTCTGTCCGCTTCCTGACAACCGCCATCGTTGCTGAAATGGGCTATGCAGCAGATTTACACCGTCAGGTACTATTCACCATTGGCCTTGTCCTCTTCGTATTCATTATGATCATTAACATGACCCTGAACAAAATTCTGAAAGGAGAAAAAGAGTAATGAGCACAGAGCTTACGGTCCCCGGTTCCTCCAGTATTTTAAACAAAAAAATCCGGTCTTCCGATCTCATTCTCACCGTTCTGATCGATCTGGCTGCGGCATTTTCCATCCTTTTACTGATCGCGATTATGGGCTATGTCTTTTTCAGAGGTCTGCCCCAGATCAGCCTTTCCTTCCTGACTTCCGTTCCCAGCACCATCAAGGGAACCTTTGGTATCGCCGGAAATATCGTCAATACGCTTTACATCATTATCCTTACCCTGCTGATCGCAACTCCCATCGGTGTCGGCAGCGCGATCTACTTAAACGAATACGCAAAGCCCGGAAAAATCGTCCGGCTGATCGAATTTACGACAGAAACCCTTTCCGGTATTCCTTCTATCATTTTCGGTCTGTTTGGTATGGTATTTTTCGGAACCACCCTGGGACTTGGCTATTCCATCCTGACCGGCGCCCTGACCCTGACCCTTATGGTTCTTCCCCTGATCACGCGAAACACACAGGAAGCCTTAAAAACAGTTCCTGCGACCTACCGCAGCGGCGCACTCGGCATCGGCGCAACCAAATGGTACATGATCCGCACAATCCTGCTCCCCTCCGCAATGCCCGGCATTATCACCGGTATCATTCTTGCGATCGGACGTATCGTCGGAGAATCCGCCGCCCTTTTATTCACCGCCGGAAGTGGCTATCTTCTGCCCAAGACCTTTGCAGGATTTTTCAAAAAAATCTTCGAATCCGGCGGAACCCTTACGATCCAGCTGTACTTGAGCATGTCCAAGGCACAATATGACGCAGCCTTCGGAATTGCCGCTGTCCTGCTGATCATCGTCCTTTTTATCAACCTTCTGACCAAAATACTCGCAAAGAAATTCGATGTTTCCAAACTCGATTAACCGGAGGATAACGCAGACGCAGCAGCGCCTGCAGAATGGAGAATTCATGAGCAATATCAAAATCAGCACGAAGAACCTCGATCTGTATTACGGCGAAAATCACGCCCTTAAAAACATCAATATGAATATCAAGGCCGGAGCGATCACCGCCTTTATCGGTCCCTCCGGCTGCGGTAAATCCACCTTTTTAAAAACCTTAAATCGTATGAATGACCTCGTGGACAATGTAAAGATCACCGGTGAAGTCAAAATTGACGGCGAGGACATCTACGATCCCCACGTAGATGTCACTCTGCTGCGTAAAAAAGCCGGTATGGTATTCCAGCAGCCCAATCCTTTTCCCATGAGCATTTACGACAATATCGCTTACGGTCCCAGGATCCACGGTATCAAAAACAAGGCTCAGCTGGACGAAATCGTTGAAACCAGTCTGAAAAACGCTGCGATCTTCGATGAAGTCAAGGATCGCCTGAAAAAATCTGCCCTCGGTCTTTCCGGCGGTCAGCAGCAGCGTCTCTGCATTGCCCGTGCCCTTGCTGTTTCACCGGAAATCCTGTTGATGGATGAACCCACCTCCGCCCTTGATCCGATCTCTACAATGAAAATCGAGGATCTGATGGCAGACCTGCGGGAAAAATACACGGTTGTCATTGTCACTCACAATATGCAGCAGGCTGCCCGTATTTCTGACGATCTCGCTTTTTTCCTTGTGGGAGAAATGGTGGAATTCGGCGATACGAAGCAGATCTTTTCCCATCCGCAGGATAAGCGCACAGAGGATTATATCAGCGGACGGTTCGGCTGATCCTGACAGACCCTACCCGTTTTTCTCTTTCCCAGCATAGGAAACAGGCATTACATTGCGATTTTTCATTTTAAATGGAGGTATCTATGACAACAAGAAAATTATACAGTGAAGAGCTGGTACAGCTTTCCGAAAGCCTGGAGGAAATGGGAAACCTCGTTGAAGCTTCCCTGAAAAATTTATTTTTTTCCATCGAAAACAAGGATATGCAGCTGGCAGAGCGGATCGTGGCCAATGACCGCAATGTCAACAACTTGGAGCGCAGCATCGAAGCTCAGTGCCTGATGCTCATTACAACCCAGCAGCCCATCGCACAGGATCTGCGCACGGTTTCTTCTATTCTGAAGGTCGTTACGGATATCGAACGCATTGGAGACCACGCCTCTGATATCGCAGAGCTGATTCAGCAGATGGATCACAAGCAGCTGGAACGTTATTCCGGACATCTGCAGCCAATGATCGCAGCTTCCCGGGAGATGGTACACGAGGCAGTCAGCGCCTTTGTCGCCCGGGATCAGAAAAAAGCGAATGATGTCATCGCTTCCGATGATATCATCGACAAGCTTTTTGATAAGGTAAAGAATGATATCGTTATCCACATAAAAGAAGATCGTTCCGATGCGATAGAGAGCCTCGATGCCCTGATGCTGGCCAAATACCTCGAACGCATCGGAGATCATGCGGTCAATATCTGCGAATGGGAAATTTTCCGGGAAACCGGAACCATTCAGAATACAAAAGTATTCTGAAGCTCCATCCGGCTGTCAACAGCTATTTTCACAATTCCTTCGCAATTTTTCCTCATAATCCTCACACTTTTCCAACACATTCCTCACAAATCCTTTTTATACTGTTTCTCAGATAAAGAGAAAGACCAATGGTTCAGCATAAATCTTTGCGCTGAACCGTTTTTCCCGGCAGACTGATACCGATCAGGCAGCTCGCCGGCAGAATAAGAAAAGGAGTGACAGTTATGTACGAAAATGAAAACCAGAGCTTCGACAACAGAGAGCAGGATTATCATTATACCAATACCCCGGAACAGCAGGCACCGGCTCGTCCCCGCAAAAAAAATACGAGTGCAGCACGCATTGCCAAAAAAGCCGGTGCAATTGCACTGAGCGCTGTTTTGTTTGGCGGCGTTGCATCCGGTACCTTTCTGGGTGTCAACTACGCGGCAGGCTATCGGAACAATGCTTCAACAGCTGCATCCTCGGAAAGTGCTTCCGCTTCTTCCCAGACAACAAGCTCTTCCAGCGGCCTGTTAAAGGCTACCACACCGGTCAGCACAGGCAGCGCAGCATCCTCCGGAAGTCTGGACGTCTCCAGCGTTGCGGAATCCGTTATGCCTTCTATCGTATCCATCACAAATAAATCTGTACAGGAGGTACAGAACTATTTCAGCATGTTCGGCTACGGCGGTCAGGCTCAGGAGGTAGAGAGCACCAGCGTTGGTTCCGGTATTATCATTGGGAAAAACGATACGGAGCTGCTGATTGTCACCAATAATCACGTTGTGGAAGGCGCGGATACCCTTTCTGCAAGCTTCATTGACAACTCCGTTTACGAAGCAACCATCAAGGGTACAGATTCCGACAACGACCTGGCAGTCATCGCCGTTCCGCTTTCCAGCATTTCCGATGATACAATGTCTCAGATCGCAGTGGCTGCAGTGGGCGATTCCGATTCCTTAAAGGTCGGTGAACAGGTTGTTGCCATCGGCAACGCACTCGGCTATGGTCAGTCCGTTACAACCGGCATTGTCAGCGCCACAGACCGTACCCTTTCCTCTTCGGATTCCAGTGACAGCAATGCTCTCATTTCCAGCACTGTTACCACAAAAGAGACACCTACCTACATCCAGACAGATGCGGCCATCAACCCCGGCAACAGCGGCGGCGCACTGGTCAATATGAAGGGTGAGGTTATTGGTATCAACTCTGCAAAGCTTGCCAGCACAGAGGTGGAAGGCATGGGCTATGCAATCCCCATCACCAGAGTATCCAGCATCATCGAAGAGCTGATGAATGAGACGACCAGAACCAAGGTTGCTGACAGCCAGAAATCCAGCATCGGTATCGCAGGCATCACCGTAGATTCCAACATCAACGCAGCCTATGGCATCCCCGCAGGTGTTTATGTAGCAAGCGTTACTCCGGGCAGCGGTGCAGAAGCAGCCGGCATCCGCAAGGGTGACGTCATCACAAAATTCGATGGTAAGACCGTCAGCACCATTCAGGAGCTGAAAGAAAAGCTGCAGTACTACGCAGCCGGAGAAGCGGTTTCTATTACGGTACAGTCTCCCGGCGAGGGCGGCATTTATACAGAAAAGGAGCTGACCATCACCCTTTCCTCCGCACAGAGCTCTGAAGAAAGCCAGTCTACTGACAACACACAGGCCGCTCCTGAAAAAGGAAACGGAACGCACAAAGCGATGGGATATCAGAACTGAAGCTGACAATAGCTTATCTGAAAAAGCCGATCGGCATGGAAGAAAATTCTTCTGTGCCGACCGGCTTTTTATGTTCGTTACAGCTCACTCGTAGCTTTTACTTACTCTTCCTCTTCTTTCTCCGGCAGGATCTTGCTGACCAGTGCAGATTCCACTCTCTGATCCTCCATTTTTTCCACATGAATATTCAGTCCGTTGACCTGCACATCAAACTGGCTGCCGTCCGCAGGAATGATCCGCAAGCAGCTGAAGATCATGCCGCCCAGCGTGTCATAATCGATATCCTCCGGCAGATCCAGATCCAGTGCTTCCGCAATGTCCTCAACATATGCGCCGCCTGAGATCCTCCACAAATTGTCCTCCAGCTGAACGATTTCCGGCGGCTCCTCGGAATCGAACTCATCGTAAATATTTCCGACGATCTCCTCCAGAAGATCCTCCATTGTAATAACCCCCGCCGTCTGTCCGTATTCGTCGATAACGATGGCCATATGGATTTTTCCTTTTTGCATATCCCGGAACAGGTCATCTGCATGAATCGTATCCGGTACAAAATAAGGCTCTCGCAAAAGCTCCTTTAACCCTGACGGGCTGTCATTTTTACGATCCAGGAGATAATCCCTGGCATTCAGAATGCCTATAATATCGTTAATATCTTCATGGTAAACCGGATATCTGGATAAACCGCTTTCCCGGATCGTCGAAATGATGTCCTCGTCCGCCTCATCCAGCGAAAAACAGACCATATCTGCTTCTCTCGTCATCGCATCCCGAACCGAAATGTCATCAAACCGGAACACGTTTTGAATCCACTCCTGCTCATCGTGGTCTATCGTTCCTTTTTCCCCGCCAAGGTCAACCAGCCGCCGGATCTCTTCCTCCGTGACGCTGCGTTCTACGGATTCCGTTTTAAAGTGAAGCAGCTTTAAGATCAGCTTTGCAGACCTCGACAACAGCCATACTGCCGGATGCAGTACCACCGTCAGCACACCGACTACACTACAGGTCATTCTTTCTGCAGCTTCAGGCCGCTGCATCGCGATCCGACGCGGCACCAGCTCGCCAAACAGCAATGCAAAGTATGAAAGCACAACTGTCACCAGCACAACTGCCAGCACATGACAAACAGAAAGGCTTATGCCGCTTGTTCCCAACCGTTCATACAACCATGCCATCAATTTGCCTGCAAATCCGTCCGCTGCAGCTGCACTGGCCAGAAATCCTGCCAGTGTAATCCCGACCTGAATCGTAGATAGAAAAATATTCGGCTCCTCTGCAAACTTCAGCAGCCGCTGTGCTTTCCGATCGCCGTCCTCTGCCAGCTCCCGCAGCCTGTTTTTATTCAGCGATACAACGGAAACCTCGGACGCCGCCAAAAAGGCATTGACCAGAATCAGAATGATCAGTAACAAAAGTAGTTTTACCATGAATTTAAAATCTCTCCTTTTTCTACGACAAAGAGACATAACCCATTGGGAACTCCCAACAGGCTATGCCTCCTATAGCTTTCTCCAACAGAGCACAGACTCTGTCCATTTTGTATTGTGATTGGAATTCAGAAAATTCGTTTCCCCGTCAGGGTCCGCGTTATCCATGAAATTCGGTTCCTTCCCTGTCTGAAATAAATCCTGTGCGAAGCGATCTTTATACAAAGCCGTTTTCTCTGCTTTATTTCAGGCAATCCGCTTTTGACATGTTTACTTTACCCATTATACAGAATCAGGAAAGGAGCTGTCAAGATTTTATTCTATCCCCTTCACTTCGTAGCCGGCATCTACGATTGCTGCAGTCAACGCTTCATCGGTTGCTGTGCCTTCTACAACTGCCTGCTTATCCTCCAGGCTTACGGTTACAGCGGTCACGCCCGCTACGCCCTCCAGCGCTTTTGTTGCTGCCTTTACGCAGTGCTGACACATCATGCCTTCGATTTTGATTGTTTTTTTCATGGTAGTCTCTCCTTTTGATTCATCATTTTGGGCTATTCTATCCGCAATTTCCGCGGCTGCCGTGCTTTGCTCCATCATACCGCCATTTCCGGTTATCTGCAAATCTGCGGTACCGCTCTCCTGCTTCCACTTCGGCGTAAAGAACCGGAGGCGGAGCGCATTCGATACGACGGATACAGAAGAGAAGCTCATCGCCGCCGCACCGATCATCGGGTTTAATAAAATATGGAACGCCGGATACAGCACGCCTGCTGCCACCGGAATGCCGATCGCATTGTAGAAAAATGCCCAGAACAGGTTCTGCTTGATGTTGCGCATCACCGCACGGCTTAAGCTTACCGCAGATGCTGCGTCCATCAGATCGCTCTTCATCAGTACGATATCCGCTGATTCGATCGCCACATCTGTTCCTGCGCCGATCGCAATTCCGACATCCGCCCTCGCCAGTGCCGGCGCGTCGTTGATACCGTCTCCCACCATCGCAACCTTATGTCCCTGCTCCTGCAGCCGACGAACCTTTTCCTCTTTATCCTGCGGAAGCACGTCCGCAATAACCGTCTTGATGCCAACCTGTTTTTTGATTGCCTCTGCCGTTCTTGCATTGTCGCCGGTCAGCATAATGACGTCCATTCCCATCTCCTGCAGTCTGGCAATTGCCTCCCTGCTGGTGGGTTTTACAACGTCCGCAGCAGCAATCACGCCGAGGAACTTTCCTCCCTGTGCAAAATACAACGGTGTCTTGCCTTCATCCGCCAGTTTTTCCTGCAATCCTGCCGCTACGGAAATGTCGATCCGGTTGGTTTCCATCAGTTTTCGGTTTCCCGCAAGGCATCGTACCTTGTCGATCGTTCCCGCGATGCCCTGTCCCGGGATCATCTCATAATCTGAAACCTCCTGGAACGCTGCTGAGCATGCTTCCGCTTTTTTGACAATCGCCTCTGCAAGCGGATGGCTGGACATTTTTTCCAGAGAAAAGGCCAGCTGCAAAAGCTCTGTATACGCCTGCGTGTTTTCACCTGCTGCTTTTCCGTCTGCTTCCAGCGCGATCACGTCTGTCACAACCGGCTTGCCCTGTGTTACTGTGCCGGTTTTATCCAGAACAACCGTATCGATGCTATGTGTAATCTCCAACGCTTCCGCAGATTTAATCAAAATACCCTTCGCCGCACCCCGTCCGGTTCCCACCATAATCGCCGTAGGCGTTGCCAGTCCGAGGGCACACGGACAGGAAATTACCAGCACAGAAATCGCAACAGAAAGTGCAAACTCAAAGCTCTGACCGGCAAGCAGCCAGAGGATTGCCGCCAACAGCGCTATTGTAATGACAACCGGCACAAACACACTGCTGACCCTGTCCGCCAGCTTTGCAATCGGCGCTTTGGAGGATGTCGCATCATCTACCAGCTGAATGATCTTTGACAGTGTCGTATGTTCTCCAACCGCAGTTGCTTCCATCTGAAAATATCCGGTTCGGTTGATCGTACCTCCGGTCACAGGATCTCCGGTCTGCTTGTCCACCGGAAGGCTTTCGCCGGTGATCGCAGATTCATCCACAGAAGCAAAGCCTTCTGTAATTTTTCCATCCACCGGAACCGTATCACCATCCCGGACAACCAGAATATCTCCATTCTGTACATCATCTACGGAAATTTCTTCTTCCTGTCCATTCCTTAATACCTTCGCGGTCTTCGGTGCCAGATCCATCAGCTTCGTGATCGCCTCGGACGTCTTGGATTTTGCCCGGGCCTCCATGAATTTTCCCAGAGTGATCAGTGTCAGGATCATCGCCGAGGATTCAAAATACAAATTCATGCCAAAGGTCTCGACCATATCCATATCTTCGATGGAAAAGCCCCAGGCGATTTTGTAAATCGCATAGATGCCATACACAAACGCCGCGCCGGAGCCCAATGCGATCAGCGAATCCATATTCGGAGAGCGATGCCACAGATTTTTCAATCCGTTTTTAAAATAATGTCCGCCTGCAATCAAAACCGGCAGCACCAGCAAAAACTGGGTAAATGCAAAAATCATATGATTTCTTGCTCCCAGCAGCCACGACGGCAGCGGCCAGCCAGCCATATGTCCCATCGAAATGTAAAACAGCGGGATCGTAAAGACTAACGAAACGATCAGTCTCTGCTTCATCTGCTTTGCTGCCGCCGCAGCCGCATCTGTTGCACCATTTTTTCCTCTGCCTGATGCTCCTGTCGTTTTGCTGCCCTGTGTCTGGTGAAGCGAAGCGCCATAGCCGATGTCTTCTACCTGATGAATAATTTTCCCGGAATCCAGTTCGGCTTCATCATAGGAAACCGTCATGCTGTTTTTCAGCAGATTGACGCTGCATTGCTGCATGCCCTCCATTCCGGAAATTCCTTTTTCAATTCGCGCTGAGCATGCCGCGCATGACATGCCGGTAATATCATAGGTTTCTTTTTTCATATATCTCCATTCTGCAGCCGTCCTGTATAGTCTTTCCTGCTTTACAGCTTTTAAAGGCTGCCCTTAAAGAACTCATCTTGTCTTTTTTTCTATCCTCTGCTACCATTATAACAATTAGGATAGAAAAATAAAGAATGCACTATTTTGTAATATACTACCCAAAAGGATAGTGTTCACCTCACAACAATAGAATGTACGCTCTGCGAGCATTCTATTGTCATGAATAAGAATGGAGAAATCGCTATGGCTTCAAAAGAAAATCCCTCGGTCAATAAAAATTGCCCCGTTTCCGCTACAATCCGCTTAATCGGCGGCAAATATAAAGCGCTGCTGCTCTGGCACCTGACCGGTCAGACGCTGCGCTTCAACCAGCTGCACCGTCTCGTCCCCGAAGCGACGCCTAAAATGCTGACCCAGCAGCTCCGAGAACTGGAAGAAGACGGTCTGATTTCCCGCACAGTTTATCCTGTCGTTCCGCCCCGCGTCGATTACTCGCTGACGGCGCTCGGTGAAAGCCTTTTCCCGATTCTCGAAGCGATGTATCGTTGGGGCAGCGCCCTGATGCAGGACGAAGGGCTTACGCCGGCATGTACGATGACCGACAGCCATGCTATGGCTGCATCCTCTACAGCTTCTGCACCAAATGCCGTGTTGCAGAACACTCCGTCCGCGGCATGCTGCGAAAGCGACAACGTTTTGTCCCGCCGCAGCACGACAAAAAAAGAACAGGAGAGCTGTCCCTCCTGTTCCTGTCATGCACGTTTAAAATCCTGAGCTACACCTTGGCATGCCGGACAATTCCAATCCCGATGGGATACGGTCCGGTATGCACTCCAATTGTTGCACCGATCTGATAAATGCCGATTTCTTCAATTCCAAGCCGTTCCCGGATCAGGTCCTTCAACATCTCCCGGAAGCCGACAGCCTCTTCATAGTCATAGCCATAGCCGATACAAAAGCTGTATTCTCCCGGCTTTGCCTGTACCTCATCCAGGTATTTTTCCGTCATCTCCACAACCTTCTGCATCGATTTCTGACGGCTTCTGGTAATGCCGGAATTGAAAATTTCTCCCTCTTTCAGTGTGATGAGAGGTTTGATTTTCAACGCACTGGCCGCAATTCCCGCAAGCTTTCCAATGCGTCCGCCATGCTTTAAGTAATCAATGCTGCCGATCGTAAAAAAGATCCTGCCGCTCTCCCGGATCGAAAGCAGAGCTTCTGTAATCTGCTCATATTCCAGTCCGAGATCCCGCAGTCTGCACGCTTCCAGCACAAACAGTCCCTGCAGTACCGTATCAAATGTCGAATCAATGACCGCAATCTTTGCCTCCGGATACTCCTCCAGGATCATATCCTTTGCTGTAGTTGCCGACTGCAAAGAGCCACTGAACTTCGCCGTGATGCAAATGCAGATCACCGGAATATTTTCTTTTACAGATTTTTCAAACACCTCATAAAAATCCTGTACAGACGGCATGGATGTCTTCGGGAACACATCCGGATGATCCACCATCTGCTGATAAAAATCGCGTACTGTGATCTCTTCTATTTCTTTATAATAGTGTTCCCCGTCAAACGAAACATAAAAGGGAACAACCTCAATATCCTTTTCTTTGGATAGCTCCGGCGATAAATCCTGAGAACCGTCACTGATGATCTGTACCTTTTTCTGCATAAGTGCCTCACACAACATATAGTTTTGAAAACTACTTTTTGTAACTGTATGATTATATCACACTCTTCAGGAAAGATACAAGTCATTTTCAGTGGTTGCTTCCTCTTTTCATGGCAGATGGTGTTGCTGCGCCACGCGTACCATTTTCAAAACCAAAACTTTACTTTAATATTTCTTCCATCTCATATTTCTTTGTCATCGCTTCCATCACCTCTTTTTCCGACAAACGGACAATAAATTCTGCATCTCCACCTGCCGCCATCCTGGAAATCAGCTCCAGCAAACTCGCTCTTCCCTCATTTCTACACTCCTCTGCCCAGTCTTCCATAGCCTTACACATATCATATTCCTCGCTTTCTTCCTTTAAATATTTCGTTTTCTTTTCCAATAAATCTTCCCTGTTTAACATAATACAGATCATATCGTATGCGGACGCGTCCATCCGACTGATCCGTTCTTCATTGTCTTTGCAATATTTCCGAAGCTCTTCCTTGTTTTTCTGTCGTTTCATCAGTCCGATCAGTTCCCGCAGATTTGTATGGAAATACTCTTCCTGCAGGTCTTTTAAACAAAATACATGGATCGGGTAATCTGTGATCAGGCTCTTTAGCTTTTCATCAATCCCCTGCAGCTTGAGCATATCACTTAGCCTCTTTGGCGCATTCCACTCCTCCTCTCCATGGTAAATCACAAGCGTAACGACCGGAATCAACCGATCCGTCCGCCTTAGGCGGCTTAAATATTCTGTGCTGTCTGTCAGCATCCCGCTGTTCTCCTCGTACAGTTTCTTTAGTTGCCTGCTGTATTCCTCCGTGTCGTATTCCATACACCGAAACGGCATCGCAAGGTGCAGATTGTTCTGTGCTTCCGCTGCCAACAGCACCATCATTTTCCGGTTCGAAAACATTTTAATAGCGTCCCGTTCCCGGTGTTTTCTCAGTCCATTTCTGCCGTAGTTCATCAATGTCCTCGAATAGTTTTTCTGCACCTCGCTCAACTGCCCCGGCAAGATCACCTCCTCCCCTTCATACAGGCACCCATTGTACAAGTCTGCCAAAATTTCATCCCGGTTTAAATACCCCACAAATGCGTCATTTTGTCTTCCCATCCACACTCCTCTTCTCTCTTTCCAGCAGAAATCTATCACACCTAAAAATTTACGATACCCGGCACATTTAAGAAATTGTAACCACTTCCACACAACCTCCCCACAGTATTCCGTCAAAGTATCCTTTTCAAATGATTCCTCTCCGCTGCGCATTATTCTCTTGTCCCAAACAAATTGAATTCCGGCAGTCCTGCCGTCATGAAGCGCACAGCCCATCTATGCTGTACCCCTGGAAAATGGAAACGCTGCAACCGTTATAAGCCCGTTTCGCATTTTTAATATGAATATAGTGATGATAGAATAGATTCAAAGCGCTCTGCCTTGACAACTTCATTATAACAGCTTTTTTCATTCTGACAAGTCGTGAAAAATACGGCAGCAAAAATCGGGAGTTTGACAGTTGCATAATCAAAAAAGGTAAGGAAAAGAATAAAATACTATAGTTCGCAACGAAGAAAAAAATCGCCGCAGCCCAGTAAATACAAGGGCTACAGCGATTTTATTTTTACTCAACTGTCAAAGATTGGATTATAGCACAACTTTCAGGAAAGATACAAGTCATTTTCCGTACTCTTCTCAGCCCTCGCCAATCTTATTGACCTGTTCCAGAAGCTCTGCCAGCTGTTTTCTGCTATAGCGTCCCTCTGTAAAGGTTACAAGAGTTTTCAGCGGAAAGTCGCAGATCACACGGAATGCGAAGTCCTCCGCATTTTCTCCCATCTCGAAATCAATACCGGACTCCCGTTTAAAATAATCCATCCTTTCCTCTGCGATCGGTCTGGTCGGCAGATATGCATACAACTCACCAAAGGTTGTATTGGCATGGAAATGCTTGTGGATCTTCGCTGTCGAAGTCACTGTAACGGTCTTTTTCAGGCGAATGTCCCGGCTCGATGCACCGACTAAAATTTCGAACTGCCCGCTCTGCACCAGAAAATCCTTCTGCTCCACATCGTAGTAGGCAAAACTTCTTTTATTCAGCACAAACTCTGCGGTTTTGGTTTCTCCCGGCTCCAGAGAAAGCTTTACAAAGCCTTTCAGCTCCTTCTCCGGACGAATGATTTCATTCTGGCAGTCGTGAACATAGAGCTGCACCGTCTCTTTTCCGGCACGTTTCCCTGTATTGGTCACCCTCACCTTAACACGCAGCTGATCGGTATCCAAAATGCTCTCCTGATCCGTTTCGATGCTGCCATAGGAAAAGGTCGTGTAGCTTAAGCCCTCGCCAAATGCAAACTGCGGACGGATTTTTTTCGAATCATAATGGCGGTATCCGACAAAGACACCCTCCCGGTATTCCACCTGATAGCCCTCTCCCGGGAAATTCAGGTATGCAGGAGTATCCTCCAGACGCATCGGGAAAGTCTCTGCCAGCTTACCGCTGGGATTTACCTCTCCGTAAAGGATCGACGCCATGGCACCGCTTCCCGCCTGTCCCAGCAGGTAGCCTTCTACAATCGCTTTTACATCGTCTTCAAACGGCATCACCACCGGAGCACCATTATTCAATACAACGATCAGATTCGGATTATACTGCTTCAGCACACGGATCATTTCCAGCTGTGCACCGAGCAGATTCAGATGCTTACGGTCAAGTCCCTCTGTCTCATAGCTTTCCGGAAGTCCCATGCATAAAACAACCTTGTCTGCTGCCTTTGCCGCCGCAATCGCCCGTTCCAGTTCTGCTTCATCCAGACTTTCCGCATCCACAGAAAATCCTTTTTCATATAAAACAGCATCGCCGCCGCGCTTTTGCATTTCCTCCAGCAGCGTATCCAGAAATGTCGGGTTGATATGGGAGCTTCCACCGCCCTGAATCCTGCTCTTTACCGCAAACTCACCGATCAGCGCTATTTTTTCCGTTTTGGCAAGCGGAAGCTGCTGTTCTTCATTTTTCAGAAGCACAATACATTCCGATGCGATCTTCTGTGCCAGTTCATGATGGGTTTTTGGAACAAACGGCTCTACCGGCGGCTTTTCATCTGCCTTTGCGATCAGCTCAAGCAGACGGCGAACCGAAACATCCACCTGTGCTTCGGTAATTTTTCCTTCCTGCACAGCCTCCAGTACCGCACGGTCATTGACGCCTCCCGAAGACGGCATTTCCAGATCCTGACCGGCCTCCAGTCCCTTGACGCGATCGTTCGTTGCGCCCCAGTCTGTAACGACCAGACCTTCATAGCCCCATTCATCCCGCAAAATATCATTCAATACTTTCTTGTTTTCCGAACCAAACTCACCGTTTAACCGGTTATAGGCACACATGACCGTCCAGGGCTTTCCTTCTTTGATCGCAGTTTCAAAGCTTGCCAGATAAATCTCCCGAAGTGTCCGTTCATCCACCTTTGCATTGACCGTCAGGCGCCTCGTCTCCTGATTGTTCGCCGCAAAATGCTTGATCGAAGCGCCGACTCCCTTGCTCTGCAGCCCTGTGATATGTGCTTTTGCAAGTCGGGAAGCCAGATACGGATCTTCGGAAAAATATTCAAAGTTCCGTCCGCACAGCGGCGAACGTTTGATATTCGCCCCCGGGCCCAATAAGACATCTACATTTTCCGCCCGGCATTCGATACCGAGGGCTTCTCCCATCTTATAGATCAGCTCTTCATTCCAGGAAGCTGCCAGCGCTGCTGCCGGCGGAAAACAGGTTGCCGGAACGCTTTTATTCAAGCCCAGATGATCTGCATTCTCTACCTGCTTACGCAGACCGTGCGGTCCGTCCGTCAGCATCAGCTTGCGGATGCCAAGACGCTCGACTGCCTGCGTATACCAGAACGCAGAGCCTGACAGCAGACTGCATTTTTCTTCCAAAGTTAGCTGTCCAAGTAATTCTTCTATCGCCATTGCTGCTTTCCTCCTGCCAATATGCCCGGCTGTAGTGTGCGTCACCACACCATCGGCTGCCGAGTTTTTTCTCCTTCGCGGCTCCCGCAACAGCTGGAGCTGCGCTGCACCCGAAAGGCTTACTCCTCCCAGGTTTTATAATACCAGCCGTAGCCATTGCCGGGCAGGATGATATTGCGCAGAACACATTCTCCTTTTCCGAGCAGATCCTGAAACGGCATTTCTCCCATGTCGATCCATGCCGTCTGGGGCTCATCCGAGAAGTTGAACACACCGACTACCATCTCGTTTTTCAGCTGTCTGCAGATGCACAGCACATGGCTGTTATAGGTATCATAGGTCCATACAGCAGCCTTTCCGGAAAACGGACCACATGCAAAGCGGGCTTTTTCCATCTTCTGCATGCCCTCAAAAATACGGTTCTGGACAGTGCCCTTTTCTGCTCTTTTCTTTTCCAGCTCCCAACGGAAATGTCCTCTGTGTACATAACGGGAATCCGCCGCACGGTCTGCGTCCGGATCATCCTTATAGGAATAATCATTGAGCTGACCAATCTCATCTCCGCTGTAGATAACCGGAATGCCGGACTGAATAAACAGATAGGCGTTGAGCATCAGGATTTTCTGAATGGCACGCTCAATTCTCGCCGGGTCCTTTGCCTGCAGCGAAGCCTCCAGACCGCACAGGGATGCCGTCGTTCCGCAAAGTCTCGCATCCTGCAATACAGGATCATCATTATACAGCTCTCCCCGCGCATCGCTGCCTGCTGCCATGCCCCGGAAATATTCATTCAGATACTTCTTATGCGGAATCTCCTGAATACCGGAGGGTTTTAAGAAATCATAGTCCAATCCCCAGCCGATATCGTCGTGACAACGCAGATAATTCAGGAAAACATATTCCTTCGGAAGGCTGTTTACCACGTCCATCTGCTGTTTTAACAGCGCAACCTCTTTTGTTGCAACAGTATGCCAGGTTGATGCCATCGTCGTTACGTTATACAGCATATGGCATTCCGGTTTTTCGAGTGTTCCGAAATAAGGGACAACCTTGGCAGGCTCCATAACAACCTCACCCAGCAGTACAACGCCGGGGCAAACGATTTCCGTGATCATACGGATCATACGCACAATGGTGTGTACCTGCGGCAGGTTTCTGCAGTCTGTCCCCAGCTGCTTCCAGATATAGGGGACTGCATCGATCCTGACGATATCAATTCCCTGATTCACCAGATACAGCATATTATAAACCATCTCGTTAAAAACCACCGGATTGGAATAGTTTAAGTCCCACTGATAGGGATAAAAGGACGTCATAACATATTTTTTGCACTCGTCCCTCCAGGTAAAATTACCGGGTGCCGTTGTCGGAAATACCTGAGGCACGGTTTTTTCAAACTCCTGCGGAATGTCAGGTGTATCATAGAAGAAATACCGATCCTGATATTCCTTTTCCCCTGCCAGTGCGCGCTTTGCCCACTCATGATCTTCAGATGTGTGGTTCATTACAAAGTCCATGCACACGCTCATCTTTTTCTCATGGCAGGCGCTGCACAGAGAAGCCAACTCCTCCATCGTACCCAGGGCCGGCTGCACCTTCCGGTAATCCGCTACCGCATAGCCTCCATCACTTTTTCCCTTCGGGGTATCCAGAAATGGCATCAGATGCAGGTAGTTTACGTTGCATGCTTCCAGGTAAGGCAGCTTTTTCTTCACACCCTTCAAATTGCCGGCAAAAGCGTCGATATACAGCATCATGCCAAGCATATCCTGGCGGCTGTACCATGCAGGCTCCTGTTCTCGCTCCCGGTCCAGCTTCTTTTCTGATTCCGGGCGCTCCTGATACCATGCTTCCATCTGTTCACATAACTGGGTAAACATATCCTCTCTTCCCGGATATAATTCGCAGTACAGCCATTTGAGCTCATCCAAATGGCGCTGCAGTCTTTTCTGATATTCCTGCGCTGTTTTCATGTTCTTTCCTCTCCTTTTGCCGCGCGGCGGGCACAGCAGATTTTATTTCAATTTCGAACGCGGATGTCACAGCGCCCCCGCCAGCGTTGTGCTGCGATTTTTATTCCACTTCAACTACCGCATTCTGTCCGTTTAGCTCAAGCAAATACAGGCAATCCTTTTTCTCCACCTGCGCTGTTACATCCTCTCCGTTGCAAAGCACACGCTTTACAGGCTCTTTGGATAAAAATCCGACGGTCTTTCCGCCACAGATTTCGCCCATTAGCCTGCCGCCGATCTCATGCATCCACAGTACCGCATCAAAGCTGATGTATTTATCCACAAGTCCCACAAAGGTTTTCCCCTCTGTGTCCTCCACAAATAAAAACCAGGTGAAATCCCCCGCTGCAAGGCGGTATTCCCTGCCTTCTTCTGCACTGCAGGCCGCAGCAGTCTGATTACGACAATCATAAATCCAGCAGTTTTTCCCGGAAAGCTCCGGAATATCCGATGCACCGATCCGATAGGTCTGTTCCTGATGGGTCAGATTATAAACGGCAATCACTCCGCCGATCTTACCATTTGCATATGCTCCGACATTTGTCAGCTTCAGCACGCCATCTTTTCTGGGATCACGAAACATACAATCCTGTGTCGGTCTTGCCGCCCGTAAAAGCTGCGGCAGCCTTCCGTCCGCATAGCAGAGAGGTGCTGCAACCTCCGGGGCTGTTTCTCCTATCCGATCGCTGAAATACACCGGTCCTCCGCTGATCGCACGCAGCAGGCTGTGGCGCAGACCATCCTCATGGCTTGTCCAGAACATATCCCAGTCGCATACATACAGCTCGCCCTGGTAGGGTGTATTGTATGCATTCTGGAGCAAATGCTCTGCAAATCCATCCTCCCGTTTTGGTACAAAATCATCGCTGTTTCGTGCAACCGCTGTCTGGGGACGGGAAAACATGTTCTCTGCCGCCATTCCCATACAGTTGATCACTGCACCGTCAAAGTACGCTGCCGCGCCCTCCAGCGCTCCATGTATTCCCCGCGTCGCTGTCATCAGTGGAAGATCATTTTCAAAATAATTATGTACGGCGCTCTGTCCGTCCACTTTGGAAAAGCTGATGCCCTCCCGCTTCAGATATTCATACCAATCCCGGTAAAAGCCGTAGCCCTTGGCTGCATCCGGCCACGGGATCAGCTTCCCGGGTGCATTTTGATATAAATGCTCCTGCTCTTTTGCTGCAAGGTCGCTTCCCGGCTCGATTCCGCCCCAGTAGCCGCCAAGCGCATGCCAGACACCAAACCAGTCCACCTGTGTATCCCGCTTTATATCACGGATCATCTGAGCAAATCCGTTGGGGAACTTTTCTTTTTCGGGCGCAAGGTCATAGAGTGCGTCTCCATGCACCGACAACCAGCCGTCATCCATCAGCATCCAGCGCACCGGTACATTTTTTTCCGCAAATTCTCTGCCCTTTGCGCGAACCTTTTCTTCACTGATTTCCGTATAAAATGCATCCCAGCTGCACCAGCCAAGATATTTCAGCATCTCCGGCATATTCCGTTCCTCTTTCAAACGGATTCCGTGATACTCTGCCGCCCACGCCATACACGCATGAACCGCTTCCTGCAAACTGTCCGCCTCCGCATATGCATAAACAGGCTCGTCCAGTTTGCTGATTCCGCCCTTGCAGGCGCTCATTCCGAAAATAAGCGTATTCTCTCTTCCGGGCTTTACCTGGGTCTTAAACTGTTTTCCCGGCATTGGAAGCAGGAAAAAGTATCCGTTTCTCAGCTTTCCGTAAATCGCCTGTGTCAGCTCCGGGATTTCCGAAAAGTCATTGATAAATGCCGGTCTTGTCCACCAGTCGTTTAAAAGATACATTGCGGTCATCGCCTCCGGCCGGATATCCGTTTCCACTTCCAAAATAACCGGAAGCTCTTCCTCCAGATTATCACTTCTCCGGCAGCCGTCCTGCTCAATTTCCAGCTTCAGCCAGCCGGATCTGACCTTTTTTTCTGTTCTATAGATAAATTCCGCTGTCACATTGTCCTGCTTTTCCAAAATAACCCGCAAAGCTTCTCCATTATCTTCCCGGAAAAGGGGTAAAAGCACCTGCTCCGGTTTTCTCTGTCTGTGCAGCCGCAGGACGATATTATTTTTTCTCTGCATAAGTTCCTCACCTTCTGCCGTTGTACCGGCTCCTTCTGTTATGCTTCTTCTGCGATCAGAACCTCATACGGGCGCAGACGCACCGTATTACCTGTAAAGGCAGCTTCCTTATAGTTGTCTGCGAGCACCTGTCTGTACGCAGCAGATACCTTCAGCTCACGCTCTTCTGTCTGCATATTACATAAAACGAGCAAAGCTTTGCCTTCAAAGCGTCTTCGATATGCGATCAGATTTTTCTCCTCCCGATAAGCCGGTGCAAAGGTGCCTTCGCTGATCAGCTCTGACCATTGGGAATGCAGACGCAGCCCGATCATCTTCTTATACCATGTAAGCACGGAATCCTCATCTCTCTCTTCCTGTGCTGCGTTCAGCTCTGTATAGTTGGGATTTACCTTTAACCAGGGTTTTCCTGTTGTAAATCCGGCATTTTCTGTATCATCCCATTGAAACGGTGTCCGCGCATTGTCCCGGCTTTCCAGCTGAACCAGACGCAGCGCTTCCTCCGGTGAAAATCCGTCTGCCAGTGCGCGGTTATATTGATTATGAGTGGACACATCATTGTAATCATCCATCGACGCATACGCACAGTTTCTCATTCCGATCTCCTGTCCCTGATAGACATACGGCGTGCCCCTCAGCAGCAGATACATGGATGCGAGCATCGTTGCCCCATAATAGTTTCTTCCCTCCAGGGGCAAATAATGGTCGATCGATCTGGGCTGATCGTGATTCTCCGTGCAAACACCAAACCATCCCCTGTCTCCTGCCATTTCATGACTGGAAAACAGCTCTTTTTTCAGATCCTCCGGCGTCCAGTCCTGTCGGTCATACCAGAAATAGTTCGGTCCCTTTAATTCCAGCTGGCACCAGGAGAACTCAAACACCATAGAAAAAACACCATCTTTTAAAGAAATAAACGAAAGCAGTGTCTCCGGAGTCAGACCGGCTGTCTCGCCAACCGTCAGTGTCTCCCTTCTTCCGTATGTCCGATCTCTGAACTCCCGCAGCAGTGCTTCGATTCCGGGCTGATTCAGTGCACCGTGTGCAACGGATACCAGACCATCCTCCCCGTCTGCAGGATAAGAGGGCAATCCAGACTCTTTTTTCAAATAGGTGATGGCATCCAGACGAAAGCCCCCGATGCCCTTATCCAGCCACCAGTTGACCATCTTATAGATTTCTTCCCGCAGCTCTTTATTTTCCCAGTTTAAATCGGGCTGTTTCTTCGTAAAAATGTGCAGGTAGTAATAGTCCGTTCCCTCGATCGGCTCCCACGCGCTTCCGCCGAAGATGGACCTCCAGTTGTTCGGTGCTTTGCCGTCGATTCCTTTTTTGATATAAAAATACTTGCCGTAAGGTCCTTCCGGATCTGCTTTTGCTTTTTGAAACCACTTATGCTCGTCGGAGCAGTGATTGACCACCAGATCCATGATGATACGGATGCCGCGTTTCTTCGCTTCTGCGATCAGCTCATCCATGTCCTCGTCCGTTCCAAAGGCTTCATCTATATGATAATAATCTGCAATATCGTAACCGTTATCGTCCATCGGGGATTTATAAACCGGACAGAGCCAGATCACATTTGCCCCGAGGTCACGGATATAGTCCAATTTTTCAATAATACCGCGCAGATCGCCGATCCCATCCCCATTCGCATCATAAAAGCTGCGGGGGTAAATCTGATAAACGACTGCCTTTTTCCACCACTTTTCTTTTTCCATGAGCAAAATTCCCTTTTCCTGATAAGATGATGTCGGGATCAAAAGCCTCGACCTTGATGCCTGCAGAAAGCCTGCTGTCTTACTGCTTCCCTAATACAAAATACAACGAAAACCCGCACAAGGCGGGTTTTCGCAATTGCCGGCAGACACTCGGCAGCTATGAGGTTTTCTCATCATCCGACACTGCCAGTCTGTTTACATCTTAACGGCACCTTCTGCCACACCTGCCACGATATACTTCTGCAGGAAAATATAAAGAATGACAATCGGGATGATCGTTACCAGCACAGCCGGGAAGATCAGCTCCCACGGGTTACCGTACTGACCTGATGTCAGCTTGGCGAAGTATAACTCCAGCGTCAGGGTTTTCACTCCGTTGCTGTTACCGATTACCAGGAAAGGAAGCAGATAGTCGTTCCAGATCCACATACCGTTTAATACGATAACAGTAACTGTAGTTCCCTTTAACAGCGGGAATACTACTTTAAAGAACATCTGAAAAATGTTGGCTCCGTCAATGATCGCCGCTTCCTCCAGAGACTGGGGAACGCTCTTGATAAAGCCATGATACAGAAATACTGACATACTCAGTCCAAAACCGCCGTACATGAAGATCAGTCCGGGGATGTTCTTGAGTCCTATTTTCTCAAAGAGATCCAGCAAAGGATACATCAGAGACTGGAAGGGGATCAGCATTGCTGCGGTAAATCCAAGATAAAGTACAGTACCCAGGATGCTCTTGCTTCTTACCATTACCCATGCTGCCAGAGAAGAAACCATAACCAGAAGCAGCACAGAAATGAAGGTGATCACAAAGGTGATCCAGATGGCGCGGAAGAAATGGATCTGCTGCGCCGCACTGATAATATACTGAAAGCTCCAGGAAGAAGGCGTGCTGACCGGTGAATCCACGATCTCATTGTTGGATTTGAAGGAATTGAAGATCAGGAAAACCAGCGGAGCCAGTGTATAAATCGCAACGAGGGCCAAAATCGCGTGCATCAAGGCCTGACCTGTTTTATGACGTCCCTGCATGCTCATTACAGCTCCACCTCCTTCTTAGATGTAATGGAAACCTGAACCAGGGTTACAGCTGCGATCAGCACAAAGAAGATAACAGCCTGTGCCTGTGCAAGACCGTAGTCCGGGGGAGAACCGTCACGGGTTGTATACAGGATCTGCATCGCCAGCATTCTGGTACTGAAGTTACCGTCTGTCAACGCTACGTTCTGATCCAACAGCATGAAGCATTTGGACAGTGTCAGGAAAAATACGATAGTAAAGGATGGCATCAGCATCGGAACCGTGATGCTCTTAAATCTCTGCCAGGTACCTGCTCCGTCAATCGCCGCCGCTTCCGACAGATCCTTCGGAATATTATTCAAACCGGTGGTATAGATGATCATCATATAACCGGCCATCTGCCATGTGATCAGCATTACCAGGGCAAACAGCGCCTTGGTGTTGTCCTGCGTCATGTTGCACAGCGCAGGAATGGAAATGATTCCGTCTTCTCCGAACAGAATCTTGGAAAAAACGATTTCAAAAATGAACTGCCAGATATAGCCCAGTGCCAGGCCACCTAACAGGTTAGGCAGAAAGTAGATCGTGCGGTATGCCGCAGCGCCTTTGTTCAGGCTGGTTGCCAGAAGCGCCATTGCAAGGGATACCACGTTGATCGCTACAACTGCCACAAGCGTTACCTTAATGGTATATACAAACGCATCAAGGAATTTTTTGGTTTTAAATGCCTTAACATAGTTGTCGAAGCCAACAAACGCTTCCCAGAAATGATCACCGCCTGCAAAGTAGGTACCTCTCCAGGCTGTAAAGGAATAAATGACACCCATGATGAACGGGATCACAATTACCATAACAAACAAAATCAGGGCCGGAAGCGCTAACGGTACAAATCTTTTTTTATAATATCTGTCCATTACGTCTCTCCTTGTCTTTTCTTTTCCCCTGTTGTTTTCCGGCTTTGCCGGAAAGAGGAGGCTGCCGCAGCCCATGTCGCATGTTTGCGGCAGCCGGAAAATCCTGTTTTACAAAATTCTGTTTCGTTCTGTCACTTTTTATATGGCTCGGTCGAGATTATTCCAAGCCAGCCATTTCAGCCCAGCTGTTGATCGCATAGTCTGCGATATCGCTGTAAGCAGTGTCAGACCATTCTGCAGTATTTACATAGTTCTCCATCATCTGCAGACCGAAGTTATCGGTAGCCCAGCCCTTAGGAGCGCCTGCGTAAGCGTTGGTCAGAGTCTTATCCGCAGCCATGTAGGAGATAATGGAATCACCCAGGCTGTAGCCAGCAGAGGTTGTTGCAGGATCAGCATTGTAAGGGATGAAGGACATTTCTTCCACAACGAACTTCTGGCCTGCTTCAGAGGTGTTCAGCCATACAAGGAACTCTTCTGCCAGTTCTTTTTCTTCATCGGAAACCTTGTCGTTGATGCAGTAGTAGTTCGATACGAATACCGGAATGGACTCAAGCATATGCTCAACTGTCAGGCCTTCTACCTTGATGTCATCCTGTGTGAAGGGCATCTTGATGGGCAGGAAGGTCAGGGTATCAACGATGTCAGCATTTGCTTTCTTGATGTTCTCGTATGCCCAGTTGCCCTGCTTTAAGAAGATTGCCTTGCTGTTTGCGAAGGTTGCAACAGAAGGATCATAGCCATTGGTGGTTGCATTGATCAGTTCCGGTCCTCTGGGGGTTGTTGCATTGGCGGTCTTTAAATCCAGAGCCTTTGCATAAGCTTCGAATGCACCCTTGCCAGCCTGCAGCTGTTCCAGAGTAGCTTCGCCGGCTGCCTTGGAATCCGGGAAGATCGCGTCTACTGCAATGTTAACAAAGTGGTCACCATAGGTCCATTTTTCGGAGCCTGCTACAGAGAATACACCTTCCAGAGTAGCTGCCTTGCCGGTCTTCTCTGCTGCCAGTGCGAATTCCTGACCGCTTAAGGTAACGCTTCCTGCTGTGCCTTCTTTGATGTAGCTCTGCAGAGTCAGAACCATCTGCTCAAACTCGTCATAGGTTGCTGTCTTGAATGCTTCAAGAAAAGCGTCTACCTGATCTTCACCAAACAGAGCTGCCAGCATCTCTTTATCTACGATGTAGCCATAGCCTTCTACGTTATAAGGAATACCATAATTTGCAGTGCCATCTGTCAGGTTGAAGCTCTCCGGGATATCAGCTACCAGCTGTTTGAACTCTTCATTGGTTGCCTTGGAAAGATCCATTGCAAATCCGCCCTCTGTCCATTCAACCAGAGTTTCGGCGTTCATGCAGGAGAAGATCGCCGGCTTGTTCTTGGAGTTCATTTCGGTACGAAGTGTGTCATCACTGTTAACGCCGGAACCCAGGGAGAATGCCTTAACCTTAACACCCTTTTCCTTGCCGAAGGCCTCTGCTGCAGCTGCCATAGCGTCTGCATTCTCACCCTTGTTGTTAAAGATGTACAGGTCGTAATCAGCGGAACCTGTAGAGGTGGAAGCTGTGTCTGCGCTGCCTGTGCTGGAAGAGGAGCTTCCGCAGCCTGCCAGTGCGCTCACTGCCAGCATACCTGCCAGTGCGAGGGATAACCATTTTTTACCTTTCATTTCATAATCCTCCTTGTTTCTTTATGGATTCTGAGAAGCTGTGGTTTATAGAAGTTGTCCTGCAAAACCGCTGCATCCTTGAATCCTTTTAGAGCTCTTGCCTAATGTATGGAACTCTTGTTTCCTGATGAGGTCATCATAGCACCCTGTTCTATATATGTCAACCGGTAACATGTGCATCTTTTATACTTTTGTCTCTTTTTACAAAATCAAAATGCAATATTTGTACAGTTTCACGAAATCCTTTTTCTATTATCCGCTGCCAAAACTTCCAATTCCGTACTATTTATGTCTTTTTTCTCATTATATGGTATGGAAAACATGTTTCCGCAACACATATTGTGTTACCGATGACATACGATACCAGGGTCACAAGATCGTTCGCCCACAGGAGCTTGCTCATGGATGGGCGAACGATCTTGTGACCCGCCCCAATAGGAGCATAAAAGTGGGATGATAATCCCACGATATGCGACTATCGGGCAGGATTGTGGGAGTGCGCAGCACGGAACAATCCTGCAGGTATCAAAACCAAGGCCCAGGAACGTTAAAATGCCGGAGCTTTTTACGCTCCGGCATTTCTCACACCAGTTTCTTTTATATTTCCGTCTTCAAAACCGTAGTCCCCCGCTGCACCAACCGTACCGGCAGTACAATCTTCTGTGGAACAGGCTCATTCTTCAGACTCTTCGCAATATATTCCACGCACAATTCTGTCATTTCTTCCACAGGCTGATGGATCGTCGTGATCTGGGGTGTTGTTACCGTCGATATCATCGTGTCATCGAAGCCGACCAGCTGGATATCCTCCGGCACCCGTTTGCCCATCTGTACGCCGACCTGGATCACCTGAGAAGCGATCAGATCACTGCTGGCAAAAATTCCATCCACGTCCGGAAACTCCTGCAGTGCCCTGCGGATAAAGTCTTCATAATGCATAGAGCCGTACAACAGTCTGTCACTCATCAATATCCGGTATGGAATTCCCGCCCTTTTACAAACGTCAGAAAATCCATCCGCACGCCGGTCCGCGAGCATATCCTTGCCGGCGACGCCGCCGAAATGCAAAAGATTCTTACAGCCGCATGCAATCAGATGCTCCGCTGCCAGCTTGCCGCCCTGATAGTTGTCACACTGTACGGAAATCGTATCATCATCCCCTCCCCGCTCCAGATTCACGACCGGGATGTTCATTTTGCGAAATTCCCGCGTCTGAACATATTTGCTGCACAGCACAATGCCCGCTACACGGTTTGACATGCACATATCCAGATAATCCTGTTCCTTTTCCGGCTGCTCCTTTGAATTACACAAAAGCAGCTTAAAGCCCTTTTCCGCTGCTGAGGATTCTATATTACTGATCACCTTTGTAAAAAAAGGATGCGAAATATGCGGCACGATCAGCCCGATCGTATTGGTATACTGTTTGGAGAATGCACGTGCCAGCTCATTTGGCTGATAGTGCATTTCTTCCATCGCTGCATATACCTTTTTCCGCGTCCCCTCACTGATATATCCTCTGTTGTTTATAACACGGGATACTGTTGTTGCCGTTACACCCGCCCTCTGGGCGATATCCTTTAAGGTTGCCATTTTCTGTCTCTACACTCCATTTCAAATCAGGAATATTCCTCTCCCACTAGTATTATAAATATTATTTCATAAAATATCAACCGGTAACATATTCCCAGAGTACAGATTCCTTTACAGCGCCCGCGTCGATTCCTGTTCCAGCAATTCTCCCGGAAAAATCTTATGCTGATGGCTGCTTTTGCCATCCAGCAGATCAAACAGATGATGGACAGATTCTTCTGCAATTTCCTGGATCGGCTGACGGATCGTCGTCAGGGTCGGATTGTAATAGCTGCACAGCTCAATTCCGTCAAAGCCCGCAACAGAATAATCCTGTGGGATCCGTTTCCCCGCCTCTGCGATCGCCCGACAGGCTCCCACTGCCATCGTATCTGAAAAAGCAAACACTGCCGTAAACTCTTTTCCTTCATCCAGCAGCTGTCGGGTCAGAACATAACCGTTTTCCATACTGTAGGACGGAAGCTTCGGATTCATATAGCAGATCAGTCCCTCATCCGGCTCGATTCCCTGTTCCCGAAGTGCCCGCAAATATCCCATCAGACGCATCCGACCGATGCTGACATCTTCTTTTCCCGCAGCGAGCACCGCGATTTTGCGGTGTCCCAGTCGGATCAGGTAATCTGTCATCCGATATCCTTCTTTTTCATCGTCAACAGACAAGGTGGAGTAATTATCGTGCCGGATTCCGTCCGGTCCTTCTCCGACTGTTGAGAGAATAAACGGTATCCGCAGCTTACTCAGCTTTTCTTCTGAATGGACAAAATGTCCCCCAAGAAAGATCAGACCTGCCAGACGTTTTTCCTTTACCAGCTCCAATGCCACATCAACCTCATCCTCATCCGATTCAACGTGCCGGATCACCATGGAATACTTTTTCTTTTTGATCTCATCCTCCATGACCTTGATCGCTCCGGCAAAAAACGGGTTTGTTAATCCCTTCACAAGCACAGCGATACACTTTCCGTCCATCCGCTTCAGATACCGAGCACTGTTATTCGGAATATACCCATACTTCTGAATGATATCCATTACCTTCTGCTTCGTTTCAGGATTGATATCCGGATGGTTATTGATCGCCCGGGATACCGTGCTTACTCCAACGCCGCACATCCGTGCAATATCTTTAATTGTGATCTCTTCTATCTCTCTGTTTTCCTGCTCCATTGCTTCTCTGCCCTACCATACTTATTGTTTCGACCGCAATTTTCAAAATTTCGCGTTTCCTCCGACATTTTATAGGAAAACCCCCGTAAAGTCAAAACAATCACAAAATTATCACAAAATTATAAAAAGCCGCCCGGCTGTTTGCAGTAGCCGAACGGCTTTATTTTTTTTCTAAATATGTATTTTTACTCCGGTACGCAGCTCATCCTTTTACAGCACCAGCTACAACGCCCTCGATGATGTACTTCTGGCATGCCAGATAAAATACAATGATCGGAATGATGGCAAGCACCAGGACGCCCATCATCGCACCCATGTCGACAGAGCCATATCCGCCCTTCAGATACTGAACTGCGATGGGAACTGTTTTATACTTCGTCATATCCAGTACAAGATACGGAAGCAGATAGTCGTTCCAGATCCACATCGTCTGCAGGATTGCAACCGTAATACAGGTTGGCTTCATAATCGGCATAACAATTCCGAAAAAGGTCTGCAGCGGCGTACAACCATCGATCATCGCAGCCTCTTCAATTTCCAGCGGGATGCTCTTTACAAAACCGCAGAACATAAAGACGGAAAGCCCTGCGCCAAATCCCAGATATACAATGACGATACCAAGCGGATTATTTAATTTCAGCATATCCGCAAGCTTGGACAGGGTAAACATTACCATCTGGAACGGAACGATCATCGAAAACAGACACAGAAAATACAGCGCAGTTGTAAAACGATTCTTTACACGGCTGATATACCACGCACACATGGAGGTACACAGGATGATCACGCCAACAGACAGCACCGTAATAAAGAGAGAGGTAAAGAACGCGTCAATAAAGCCGGTTCTCTGGATTCCCTTGATATAGTTTTCGATGCCGACAAACATCTTGTCCGTCGGAATGGCAAAGGGTTTCTTACTGATATAAGCCTTCTTTTTAAAAGAGTTAATCACAACCAGCGCGATCGGAAATACATAGGCAATGGAAATCAGGGTAAAGACCAGCGTAAAGATCCAGCCATGCTTTGCTTTTCTCACATTCATTACTGCTGTACCTCCTTTCTACGTGTCAGCCAGTTCTGCGTCAATGCGATCGCTGCTACCAGCAGGAAGAATACGACCGCTTTCGCCTGACCGACGCCCTCCCAGCCGGTACGTCCATAAAATGTACGGAAAATATTCAGCGCCAGCAGCTCGGACATGTTGGAGGGCTCGCCGTTTGTCAGCGCCAGGTTCTGGTCGAACAGCTTAAACGAATTGGTCAGGGTCAGGAATGTACAGATCGTAATGGAGGGCATTACCATCGGAATTGTCACGTTTTTCAAAATCTGTCCGGAAGTCGCACCGTCAATCTTTGCAGCCTCGATCAGATCCCCGGGGATATTCTGAATTCCGGCAATGTAAATGATCATCATATAGCCGATCTGCTGCCAGCACATCAGAATAACCAGTCCCCAGAAGCCATAGACGGAGGAATAGGTCAGTGTCCGGTTCATATACAGCAGTACACCATTTAACAGAAGCTGCCAGATATAACCCAGGATGATACCACCGATCAGGTTCGGCATAAAAAATACTGTCCGGAAGATATTTGTCCCCCGAAATCCCTTTGTCAAAAGCAGCGCTACCGCAAATGCAAGCACATTGATCAGCACAACCGTCACAACTGTGAAAATCGCTGTATACCACAGGGCGTGTACAAATGAAGCATCTGTAAAAATTTTAAGATAGTTTGAAAAACCGATAAACTTTGCATCTGTTACCGTCGTGAACTTGCAGAAGGACAAATATACACCCATCGCAAAAGGCGCAATAAATCCAAGGATAAATGCAAGAAATGTGGGCAGAACAAAAATCGGCCAATACCGTCTGATTGCTTTCTCCATAATTTCCTCTCATTCTGCCGCTTTCGTGTTCTCTGCATCCGCACAGGCGGCATTGTTTCAAAACATCTGTAATTACCGCACGTAAAGCAAAAATCCCGTGCGTTAAAGGGAAAGGGCGGGCACATAGCCCGCCCTCTGATTATGATCCTCTTTGTTTACCTGCATACTGAGTTTTGATGCAGGGCTCTTATACAGCTGAATTATTCCGCATGTGCTGCGTCATACTCTGTCTTCCAGCCATCTACGAATGCGGTTACAACAGCATCCCAGTCGCCGGTGCCCTGAGCATACTCAAGCAGTGCGCTGCCGACGCCGTTTTTCCACTCTTCAGAAGGCATTGTGGTGAAGTTCCATGATACAGGTGTCTTACCAGCTTTGGTGTACTCATCATTTGCAAGTACCAGCGGGTTCTGAGACTGATAACCGTCTTCAAAGGTCTTGAAAGGTGTTACAAAGCCCATGGTGTTTGCCAGAGCGTCACGGCCGGTATCGCTGGTTACAACCCATTCCATGAAGTCCAGAGTTGCCTGGATATCAGCAGGATCTGCATTCTTGTTTACACACCAGTAGTTCTCGGAACCGGTGCACAGGCCCTGATTTTCTTCGCCTTCTGCGCCAATATAGATAGGAAGCATGCCAAGATCTTCATCTGCTACTTCGTTATCCTTGATGTCGTTGTAAGCCCAGGTACCATTCTGATAGAAGACAGCTTCGCCAAGTGCAAATTCGCTGGCAGCATCTTCACCAGTCTTACCGGACAGCAGAGCCGGATCACAGGTAGAATCTGTGATGTAAAGATCGAAGATCTGTTTGTAGTTGTCCAGATAGGTTCCCTTGATAGCAGGAGAAGAGGTAATTCCGTCTGCCTTATATTCATAGTACAGAGGCAGGTTTGCCAGATGTGTCTTAAATCTCCAGTCAGAGGAGGAATCAAAACCGGCTGAAGCGAATGCACCTTCTACGCCAAGGTCATCCTTGTGAGCCTGAATGCCATCTGCAACTTTCTTCAGTGCTTCGAAGTTGTTCAGCTCATCGATGGATTTGATCTCTGCATCATCCAATGCAAAATAGTCATTTAACAGTGCCTTGTTGTAGATCAGGCCATATGTTTCAATTACATATGCAATACCCTGAACAGCGTCGCCATCCTTTAACACATAATCGTCTGACAGTACGTTCTTATAAACCTCGCTGTCCTTTAAGTCATAGCAATAATCCTTCCAGGAAGCCAGACCAACGGGACCATTTACCTGAAACAGGGTAGGTGCTTCTGTCTTTGCCATTTCGGACTTCAGAGTAGATTCATAGGTTCCGCTTGCTGCAGTTACAACAGTTACCGGTACGCCGGTTTCAGCGGTGTACTCTGCTGCAAGATCTACCCAGTCATCTGCCTGCTCGGGTTTGAAGTTTAAGTAATAAACCTTGCCTTCGCCTGTGGCAGCAGCCTCTTCCGTTCCAGTCTCTGCCTCGGTATCTGCAGCCTCGGTCTTTTCCTCAGTTGCTTTCGTTTCTGCCGGAGCAGCTCCGGTATCTGCGGCAGTGCTTCCGCAGCCTGCAAGCATCGTTGTTGCCATTGCCGCACTCAGTAATACACTGATCAGTTTCTTTTTCATAGCTTTACCTCTCCTTTTTTATTGGTGACAGGCGCTTTTCTTAGCGCATTTTCTGTCTGGTTCCATCCCGGGACTGTTCCCGGGAACGCTTCCGGAAACGTTTCCGGAATCTATGGTTGTATCTTACCACGAGGTGCACCATGCGGCAATATCAATTTATTCAGATTGCATGTTTGTTTTTTAAGAACTTGTATATCTTATACAAATTGCATATATTTTCATCGAAGTGCCTGTGTGATTCCCTTCACCGACGACAAATATTCCATTGGAGACATTCCCATTTCTTTTTTAAACTGTCTGGAAAAATATTGTACCGATCCATAGGACAGGCGTGCAGCAATTTCTGTGATGTTGCAATTTTCTTCCCGCATCATTTCCCGTGCACGTCGGATCTTCATTCTGCTGAAATATTCCATTGGTCCGCATCCGAACTCCTTATGGAAAAGATGCTGCAGCGTAGACCGGCTCATATAAAAAACATCACAGAGTGTATTCATATCGATTTGCTCCTGAACATGCTCCTGCATATAGTGGACGACCTGAATCAGTCGGGAACTTTTCAGATGTGCTGTCTCTTCCGTCAGCTCAAACCGTTTGGAATCGTCCGCCTTTTCTTCCCGCTCCCTGCGCAGCGTCAGCAAAAACAGCTCCAGATTCAGCAAAATCATCTGCTGCGCGTACAAGAATATTTCCTTTATCTACATATAAAAATTCCCAGAAATCCATCCTTTCCGCTTTCATTACTACAGTTGTACAGATCGTGTTCTGTTCCATGGCAGGATATGCCTTTGCGAGAATTGAGTTCCCGTTCAAAAACTTTATTTTCGTACTGCTGTTATCCGTCCTGATGGTTCCCGGACAGATTTTCCTGCTTCCCCAGTATCAGTTAATCCAGAAGATGGGACTGTTGAACACCATCCCGGCACTGTTTCTTCCGAACCTGTTCAGTGCCTTCGGTACATTCCTGCTGCGGCAGTTCTTTATGTCCATGCCTCAGGAGCTGGAAGATGCCGCAATCGTAGATGGCTGTAACCGGTTCCAGATTTTCGGACGTATTATGGTTCCGTTAATCCAGCCCGGTATCGCAGCGCTGACCATCTTCACCTTCAAGTTCGCATGGAACGACTTCATGTGGCCTCTGATCGTCAACAACTCCATGGATAAGCTGATCTTAGGTCCTGCACTGTCCACTCTGCAGGGTCAGTACACGACACAGTACCCGATGCAGATGGCAGGCGCCGTATTAGCCGTTATCCCGCTGGTTGTAATCTTCTTCATCTTCCAGAAGCAGTTTATCGAAAGCGTGGCCACATCCGGCATCAAGGGTTAAATCCATATCGTACTTCATTGTGTCAACTACCCACGACCTAAAGGTCATGGGCTTGTAACTGCCCAGTCGTACTAACGGTTTACACCTCCGACCTTTAGCCCCAATAGATACTGCTATCTAAAGTGGCGTTACATCATAGGGTGGTTGACAGCA